>Ga0099824_1006444_pt1 | contig 16096 bp, 8 predicted proteins | sample SiratrowhiteBW_FD_76837 | JGI IMG/M metagenome (GOLD analysis project Ga0099824, IMG submission 76837) | Root nodule microbial communities of legume samples collected from California, USA - Siratro white BW | ecosystem: Host-associated > Plants > Roots > Nodule | place: USA: California...
AGTAAGTTGTAGTATATTGTAATAACTTTCTAGTATAATGTATAGTAATATTTGTCTAAGTTTATTGTAACAACTTTCTACTTTATGTTTATAATGTTTGTGTCATTACTTAGAATTCTTGTGTTTGTAGAAACTTGAAATTTGAATTTAGTTTGTGTTGTATTTGAGATATTAGATTTTGAATTTTGAATTGAGTATGTGTTGAATTGGAAATCTGAATTTTAGTTTTGGTAGCAATTTGGCATTGGGCAACAGCGAATAGCTGCTACCATTTAAAAAAAAAAAAACTGGCACATACCAGCGCGGTTCCTTCTACAACTGCGTTGGTATGTGCCAGTTGCTGTATATTTTTGGACCTTCTTTGCCATTTTTCAACGCGGTTTCTAGAGAACCGTGGTGCTATGTTATACTTTCCATCGCGGTTGTACAACCGCGTTTGTATCTTCAGTACTTTTTATCGCGGCTGAATCAAACGCGGTTGTACAACCGCGCTTGTAAGCCTTATACAACCGCGATTAAATATCTTTTTTCTACTAGTGATTGTACATATGTATGCACATGTTGTTAAGTTTATAAGAGGTAGATTTATGGGTTACTCAAGTTGTTTGGATTGATTTAAATTTTCTTTTAAAATTCAAATCAAGTCAAATTGAATCACATAAAATAAAATAAATAAAAGAACTTGTTTTTATATTTATCTGCGAATCAAAGAATGGATTCGGGAATTGGTTACGTGTGGGGAAGATATTAGCACCCCACAACGCCTATTCAAGGATAGTACCTTTAATCAAAATGAACAATAACAAATATGGTTTTTAAAATATTTAAAATTTCCAGAAAAATAAAAATAAAATAATCAAAGCAGGGACATTTAAAAAATAGCAAAAATAGCAAGTTAAAAGAAAACAAAAATGAATGTTTTTTAATTTTGAAAATTTTATATTTTTTATTATTTTTAGAAATTCAATTTCCTTTTGGATATCATTAGACAAGTACGACCTTTTGATAATCAAAACAAAATTAAAACCTTTCAAATTAAGTCATGCATAACGAGAATGGTCATGTGAGAATTTAATCAAAAATTTATTTATAACAATATTTTTATTGTGAAATAAGAATGAATGTTAAAGTAAGCTCAAATAAAAATAGTGAAACATAGTAATATTGTAATGCAAAGAATAATTTAATGGACCAATAACCCAACATAAAAAAAAACTGTCAAAGCTTTTTTTTTATTTAATTTTACTAAATGGGTCAAAGCCTAACTATGTCAATCTCTCTCATTATATTTTTATTTATTCTCTTTTTTTTTATTTCCCTCGTTATATTTTTATTTATTCTCTTTTTTCATTACTTTTTATTTGGGCCAAACCCATCTTTTACTTAACAATCATTTCATTCACTTTCTCAATGTCTATGATAAGACGTCGGTTTTCACTTCAATGCCTATACTTCATTCTTTCATGCACATTACTAATTATGCCACACACTTATTTTTTATTCTTTTATAGTTTTTTTTTTTGTTGGGCCAAGCCCATTTAACACACCACATGTAAATTTTTTCAGAACTCACTTAATCTTCTCTTTTGTTTTACGACTTCTTCCTCTACCTCCATACTTTCTTGAGGCACCTCCATACAATTGTAGATTTTTCATATTGTCCTTATTTTTTTTATTGCACAGTCAATTATATCCTTCTAAACCCTACACCTCCATACATTCTTCCACTTGAACTCGCCGCCACCCGAACCCGCGCCACCAGCTATGTGCCGCCACTGTGAGGAGCGTTTTCTGCTTTCGTTGTTGTTCTCCAACACTGTGTGGAATGATTGTACAACCAGTTTTCTGCCGCTTCAAAAAATTTTGAAGATTACCTAGCATCACCTCAAGTTCTTTCTCCACTTCATGCCATAGCTACTCATAGTTTTCCTACATTAATATACTCTCAAATCAGTCAGGTTGTATGGATTCCTTACACTCCCTATTTTCTTCATAATAAATTTTATTTTTTTTATCCACATTAAAATTAAGGCAAATATTTATCACCAAATACCAGTGGAGCAACCAGCTTATGGTATTATTTTATTTCAATTTTGGGATATATTATGATATATTGAATAGTAGATTGAAATAAGTTTTTCACTCATTTTAATCCTTTTGATTCTCATTCATTGAATAAGTTTTTCAATCTTTCGGATTGAGCATTCAGAAGAGAAACCAAAGGCAAAATTGTCCCTCCACCCCACGACACCCACTTCCCTCTCCCTTCTCCTTCCATTACTCTTTTCATTAACAACAGTACAATACCTTCAATGGTAACTGACGATGGATACGATGAACACGACGGATATAAATGACACAACGGCAACTCTTCACATGACTCTTCTTTACTGTGACAACAAAATTTGTAAATTTTGAAGGGTGGGATATATGGAGGTGTAGGTTGGTGAGGGTAAATCAGACATTGTACATTTTAATGAGAGGTAGTTTGAGAATTTTGAAAATGTATGGAGGTGGAGGAAGAAGCCATCTTGTTTTCACTCTCACATTTAGTGCCAAAGCCTTTTGGTTGGGAGAAGCCCATCCTCACAATACACTATTTTTACCCTAATGTATTCAACACCAAAAATGTGCATGAAAATTGTAGCTACGCCAAAGTAAGTTTGGTGCAAAAAAAAATGTTTTGTTTATAATGCAAATTCAGGAAATTACAAAAAAAAAGAAAAAGAAACGAAGCGTGATGAAGAAAAAAAAAATAGAGAAAACTCAATGAAGTGGATTAAAATGCAAAAAATGAAACTCAAAACACACATTGTGATGTAATCAATTCTCAGCGTAAGAAGTTAAGGTTTTCCGACGAATGAGCTTGATGCTTCGCCGGAGACAACAATACAAACAAGATTTTCATTATTATTTCATATATCATGACGACAACAGAAAATGAACAGTGATGTTAATCATAAAAGATGATTTGTGAAGCGTGCAATCCAAACAACAATGAACAGTGCACTTTTATGAAGATGATGAACAATACAAAATATGTAGTAAAAATGAACAGTGTATAATGTAATGCGTTCAAACAGAGGAAGCGTTGATCATTACTTACTTGTTGAAGCGCATAACTTCCAAGGAAAGTGTTCTTTGTCTCCGAAGCACGTTTGCTTCTTCTCCGACGAAGTGCTTCTTTCACAAAAACCTCACCAATTTTTGCCTCAAAAGATCTCAAACGTTTTATGAGCACCAAAGATTTGTAACTGTCTACCAGTGTGGTAAAAAAAATTTTAGAATCCTCTCTTATACAGGCACTATGCATCCCTCATCGGTTTTGCTAGTTCAAGTTTCAGTTCCCAACCGAAAGCTCTAGTGCCATAAATCTCACAAAAAATCCAGTGCATCATTCTATAGCTAAGCATATAGAGATTAGACATCATTTCATTAGAGAGAAAGTTAGTAATGGAGTTTGTGAAATCAAATTTATTGAGTTTGAAAAATAATTAGCATATTTTTTTACTAAACCACTTGCTAAAAATAGATTTAATTACCTTAGAACTGAGCTAGGCATACTAGATTTATTAAACATAGCATAAATAGGTACTGCATCACTTTTTTGCTCATTGTCGTGAAAATAAACCAATTTATTCGACTGCGAATTGATTTATTTTTCCCCAGTGAACTATTGTTTTAAATTTCAGTTTAATTTTTTCTACATTGAAACATGATCTGTATAACTTCTTTTGTGCTATGTTACAAGACAAAAAGTGCTTGTAAGACCAGTGGAAATCTATTGATGGATTATGGTGAGTAGACTTAAGCATGCAAAGGGAATTGATTGAAGCTAAACTTCCCAACTACTCACATTTGACCACATTGAACCATACAATGCCACATGTTTTTATACCATTGGTAGTCACAATGTCTGCGTGAATTCAACAAAAGGATCATCAACACTCCAAAGTTTGTGAGATTGGACTGGCTCAAATCAGAAATGTTGCTGGAAGTTAGTGAACTGATGGAATATCAAGGACTAGAGTGGTTTCTTGGACTGACTGGAAATGTATTTCCAGACTTGGTGAAGGTGTTTTTCACCAATCTAAAAGTGAAGGAAGATAAGTCGGAATCTAGAGTTAAAGAAGTAACCATGAAGATAACTCCTTCCATCTGGATGACAGTAGTTTGACTCAAATGTGAGGGGCTGAAAATAAGCAAGGGAAACATTGAAGCATTGGCTGATTACAACAAAATATCATTCTGCAAAAATTGCTTGAGGGATATGCGTGGCATCATGAGAGGATTTAGTGTCAGAGGCTTGACAATGAATCCAAGGATCATAACTTTCATAATAGTATGGATCATGACGCCAAGAGGACACAATCACGCGGTTTTACATGAGGAGGATCTCATCTTAATGTACTGCATTGTCAATAGATTGAGATTCAACTGACCTTATGTGTTGGAAGAACAAATGGAGAAAGCCAACGGCTGCTGGATTATAAGATACCTTATGTTGTGCTTATCTGAAGATTTATTGAGTACTTCCATGTACCACTTAAAGGAGAACTTGTTGAACCAATGAAACAAAACTATGAAGTGTATGATCCACATTGCACAAGATTGGACTAACCAAGATAAATAATGAGTAGTGGATATGTCAAGCTAATGCTGCATATGCTGGTGTTGGAAAAACTGATGAAGATGCTCCAGAAGAAATGGCTAGGAATGCTGCCGCAATGGGAAAAGGAGCTGGTCCAAGCAATGGTTATTCTCCTTTTGAAGAAATTGTGAAAGATAAGCTAGAATATCTCACGACAGATCAAAGAAATCATCATTAGTTTTGCACTGCACGGTTCCAGTACATGGACTGACAAATTGAAGTAGTGCACGAGCAATTGGCAGTCATGGTTGCCTAGAATGAATAAAAGAGTAGCATGCATTTTAACTGCTATATGCATTCTCTTTAACTCCTATCCGTTCTCGTGCATTTGATGAATCCAAAGGGGGAGAAATTTGTGGAGTGTGTAAAGAGAGTGTAGGCTCTGTGGGGTTCTATGCTGATATATGTTTATTGCTCTTGTACCATTTGGTTATGTTTTAGATTTCTTAATCTGCTGCTGCGTACTTAGGTTCTAGGTGTTGGTGTCATTCTGTTGCTACTGCTGAATATTAGGTTCTTAGTGTTTTGTTCAGTTAAAGTGTGTCTTGTAATGTTGTTAGCTTGGTGATGTATTGTTAATTGGTATCATTTGTGAAAATCTGCAACTGTGTAAAACTGTGAGCTACGAAACTATAATAAGGCAAATGTGAAACTATTACTTTCACAAGTTTTCTTTTTATGTTGATAAAGCTAGAAACCACTCACACACTGAGTTTTCTTCATCAAATAGGGGAAGATTGTTGAGAATCTCAAAGAATTTACCATTTGATGAAACCAAGTATTTGGACAAAGGAAAAGCAAAGCACGGGAGCTAAAGATGAAGACTTAGGTCTTGTCTTAGTGGTTGTGAGTGAGTGTGACTGAAGGTGAAGGTAAATCTGTGCAAAGCTTAGAAGAAACACATTGGCACAATTAAAACAACTTAAAATGAGTTACAAATCATAACAAAAGCATTTTAGAAAACTCTGTTTTGAAAATCTATGTTTTAGCAGAAAATAAATCGATTCCTATTGATAAAATCGACTTATTCAAGGTATGTACCAAAACTGTCAAACTATTTTTTAAAATTAAATTTGAGGTTTTATGTTTTAAATACCCAAAACTTCTTTAAGCGAATTACGAACATACACAGAGAAGCAAATTGAGAACAAGTGTGTTAATCTTCTGATAGAAAAAGATTGCTTGTTTTTTCAAAGATTGAAAGAGGTTTTCTTGAAGTGAAATTGTACTGTCCCATTGAAATTCTTCAAGCTCTTGCGTATACGCATCTTCACTGGAAAATTAGGGAGCTTCTATACTCAATTCTTGAACCCTTTTTGATTCAAGTTTTACATGTTTAGATTGTTCAATTGTAATATTTGATTCAATTTTGTAATTGGTGATGCTATAGTGTTTAACATTGAGTTTTTTCTGAATTGTGTGGGGCTGCAGGCTGTTAGTTCCTAAATTCAGTGTGTTTTGTAACCTTTCAGGGTGCAAGAAGGGTTCTTACTTGTAATTATGTATAATTGAGTGTGTTTAGTGGAATTTTTCTTACTAAAGTTGCAAAAAAGACTGGATATAGCCCTTGAGGAAGGGTGAACCAGTATAATTGTTTGTGTTCTCTTTTCTTGACCCTTCTCTTTATTTTCTTGATTTGTAATGTACTGTTTTGTGATTGATGCTGCACTGATTTTGAGTTTAGGTACTGCATAATTGTTCTTGATATCGCTTCCTTGGTATAGCACGAGTTTAAGGATCTTTTTACTGGTTTAGTGCAAGATTATTTGCTGCACAATTGATCATTTTTCTGCATAACATTTGTGGCCTGATTTGCTATTTTGACTGGTTTTATAAGATTTGTTTTAAGCCCTTAATCCATTGTGTGCTCCATCCAATTTTTCCTTCGTATTCTTGTATTTCATTCTACAATATAGCATTATGCCAATTTGTTTTACACAAGTTCTTTAATCTATTTTTTTTAACTATTGTGCTGCAATCTCTGCATAATTTATTCTATAAAACTCTCTCTATTATTCATTGACCTTTTTATTGCACTGATATAGCAACCTTGTCCTGTGGCGTCTGGTTTATATTTTTCTACATAATTACATTAAGTTTCTTAATTGATTATATACTGGTCATCTCTAATTTGATCTTGGGATTAAACTTTTGTTTTTTTTGTAGAATAGGATTTGTTGTGTATACAAACTGCTGCTGGCTTAATACTTGTGCCTATTAATTGGTCCAGCTTCATTGTTAGCTTAATCTGCTGATACATTGCATTGATTTTGCTGTGTTTTTAATTCTTTTTATTAGAGCATGAATTATCAATTTGTGTGACTTAATTCTTAGTTGTATGTGATATTGTTCATTCTTGGTTACTCTTGCACTGTATTCTGCCAATTTAAATTGCTAGGATTTATCTTTGCTGTGCGTTTTAAGTATCTTAGTGTAAAACTTAATCTTTGTTCATACTACCAGAAAAATAAATCAGTTTATTCGAGCCCAAATCTATTTATTTTTTACGCTGCACCTTATGACATTGATCATTAAGATTGGTGAAAGCTTTCATTTGGTTTAAAATGTTTTCATTGCTTTTTAAAATAAAAAATTTTGTAAAGTTCAATTCACCCCCTCCCTCTTGAACTCAACCCAAACATATTTTTAACATTTGGTATCAGAGCAGTTTGTCCTTAGGATGACCTGAGGGTAGTGGGTTTATTGTGTTTGTTCTGTGTGAATATTTTTGGAATTTAGTTTTAAGAAATAGGCAAAAATGTTTCTAGTTGAATGTTTGAACATGATCTTTGAAATTTTGATTTGTATTTGAGTTAAGTTGATTGTGATGAATGAGAATGAAATTATTAAGAAAGGAAAGAATCTTGATGAAGTGGTGAGGGTGCACACTCATGACTAAATTAAGATAGATTTCTATATTAAGGTTTCATGTTTAGAGTATCTTTAAAAATTATATTTTGATTGATTACTTAGACTTTGTATGAAATTGGATGTTAGACGTAGATTATTAGAGAAACCTAGCTTTATTCCTTTCCTAGTATGTCAATTTTTGAGGACAAAAATTTTTGTTGTTGGGGAAAATGTAATACCCTAAAAAATAGCTCCAAAATAAAAACAACCTAGAATTTAGCTTTAGAGATACATAAGATAACACTTGAAAATTCTTTTAACAGAAAAGTTGTTTGAGTAAATAAAAATTAGTTATTCAATTTTTATTTCTATACTAACAACCACCAACTATCTCTAAGAAGATATTCTGTTTTATTCTTATAAAAACTACTAACTCTCTCTCTAAAAAAGTTATTCTTTCCATTTTCTTTGCCTTTTCTCTAAAATTCTACTTTTCTTCCTTATCAAACTGACGATCAAACGTCATCCCTAGATTCCTGACGTTGAGTAGAGCAGAAGTGTTCTTGAATAGAGTTAGGCTGCCCGTGATTTTAGGTTTTTGAAAGTTCTTTGAGTATCTCTATTCTATAGAGGTAATGGGAGCTAATTTAAATGTTTTTAATAGATATTGTAATTATTTATTTTATTAAATATGAATTGAATGAATTTGAATGAATGTTTATGTATGGTATGATGTGATATCAATGTTTATGAATGATGTGGTGTATGATCGAGACATAATATCTTCAAGAAAGGAGATATCCTTGTTAAGATTATTAGGATGTGCATTGTTTGGAGATTCGATCTATCTAAGGAGGTATCCTGACTCTACTGGTACATTGGTTTCACATAGATGAAGATTACCAGTTAGTGAAGAGTCGAAGGAGGTTCATATGGCCTGTCCGAGGTTTGAAATTTGAGTTGATCGGGATTAGACGTATGGATTAACCATGTGCATATGGGAGTTGTACCTGAGGTTTGAAATAGGAATTGATCAGGACATACTATATTCGAGGTTTGAAATATGATCTAATTAGAACAGATGGATGGTATATGATAGGTGCAAACCTCTGAGTCTAACTCGAAGCACGAGTCTTCCAGAAGTAGAAAGTCAAGTGTCTTTGTATGTGAGACGAATTATGAAAAATTAAATTTTTGTTTTTGGTTGAGATAGAAATTTAATTTATGAAAATATATATTTTTTTAAAATACAGTTCTCTAACTTACCCTTATTTTTGTGTGGTGTTTGTTTTTTTTTAATTCTGCAATAAAAGTGTATTATACCTGAACAGAAGATTTCACAATTAGTGTACGGATAAAAAAAATTTATTTTATTTTATAATTATAACAAGATTTTTCTATTAAATTCTCTTTGAAATATATGAATATATAGATATTTACATTTAGACATATCATAGAATTTACTTATGATATAGTTACTATTATACGAAAAATTTAGCATGTTACAGTCTCGTTCATTAGTAAAAAAAGTTAATAACAAAATAAATATTGATAAAATTAATAAAAGTGAACTTACTAAATTCCTAGAAAAATTTTAATATAGTGTGATTCTCAACTTTGTGAATCTTTGTGAATTACACATGCGTAAATTGTATTTTCTCCTTTCCTTATCATATATTCAATGAATCACTATCATTTTTTTATAATTTTTTTCTATAAATATTAATTAGTCATATATGATGAAAACAATGAAAATAGAAGACAATTACATTTTAATAATTTGTTCGAGTCATTCTGTACTCAGTAATCACCTTTCCAACTATGCTAAATTAATCTTTAAAAAATACATTGCGTTCTATAAAAATTAAACTAAACTACGTAATACTGTAATTAAAAAAAAAAGTTAAACTAAACGAAATAATGCTGCAATTTACAAAAACTACTGTTAGTTGTAATACTTTCTCCTCTTCTGAACTTGTTCTAGACTTGTTGAATGATTTAAATATAGAGTTCCTAATTGAAACATAATTTTATATAATGTAAAAGGGTAATAAGGAAAGATTATTAAAAGGGTCTTGTTTATAATTTATTTTAAGAAAAAAATACTTTACAGTCACATGAATAATATGATATAAATTATTATAACTACAACTTTAGGTGTTATTTAATTTTAAGAGAATAACGATTTTATGTTTAAACTAAAACAAATTTATTAAACTCGTGTGTCCTTAAATATTTTGTTTTATTGAAATAACGAGAAAAAAAATTATTATTATTATTGAACTATAATTAATTCAATTATCATAAAAAATAATTAAAATTCTAAATTTATAATATTGTACATAGAAATGACATAGAGTTTATGGATGTTTTATGTAAAAAGTGGAATGCATATAAATATGTATTTTCTTCTGATGGGGATGCATCTAAAATAATTTTTGGCAAGTAAATATAGTTTATAAAATACTTCAAGTTTAAATAGTTAAAAATAATTCAAACATATAAAAGCAGCTTATTTATCTTACCATTTTACAATTCACTTTTACATGAACAGTTAAATAATATTTTTTTACAGTTGATTTTAATTCAATTTATTATACCTATTCCTAGTTTTCTATGATTCATAAAATAATACACGTTTAAATTAAGTTTCTCTATTATAATTTCAACATATCGTTTCGTGGTTATAAAAAACTATATATATATATATATATATATTAATTAGTCAACTGACGAAATCCAAATAAAATAGAAATCTATTATATTGTAATAATTTGTTTGAGTCAATTTTTACTCAGTAATTACTACTCAACTGTGCAAAATTAATCTTTAAAAATTGTATTGTTTTATGTAAAAATTAAACTAAACTAAGTGATGCTGCAATTTACCAAAACTAAACAATTGATTTTAATTAATTGTTCTTTTCTAAACTTGTTGAATAATTTAAATTTAAAGTTCCTTTATAAAATTTAAAAGGCTAATAAGGCACGACTATTACAAAATAATTTTATTAAAATAGTGTGTTATTAAATAATTTTTTTCTAGAATAAAAGAATTATTATGAATCCAATTTTCATAAAAATATATTCAGGATTCTAATTAGAAGAGGGTTATGAATAGCATAACTCTTTGACCAACATTTAGAAATTCAGTTGGTTTACATATTTCCAAAGTATGGTGGTGAAAGGTGAAAAATGATATTCGAAGTTTTTAATGTCATTTTAGAATTTCATTTATTGTTATTACTATTACTATACTATTAACACTTTTGAATGGAAAAATCATGTGGTCCACGAAACGTTATGTTGTATCAGCTGATTCGATTCCTCTGGTTGTTCTTTGGATACTCAGAATTAGCTACTATCAGCAACAGAAAACTGGGGAGTTAAATGCAATGAAATCAACTTTTTCAAATATTAGATATATAAATCCAAACCTCATTAATGAGTGTTAAAAAAGTATATGTAAAAAAGCTTGTTTGCAAAGGAGTTAACATTGAAGAAGTTTGTTACAATGAGTGTTGGTCTTGTTTTAGGTATGAAAGTGATGATCGTCTTGTTTTAAGTATGAAAGTGATGATCTTTTGATGTTGAAAATTTGAAGATGAAGATGTTTTAGATATTTAAGAGTATTTTTGTTTTATTGTAAATGTTATTTAAGCATTTGACACAATATGAAAAATAGTATTAGTTATTACTTAAATTTGACTTTTAAAGTTAAGTTTACATTGTTTAAGAGTAGAATTGTGTGTTTTCTTAACTCTAGAAATATTCTTATAATTACGTATAAATTTCTAAAACTTCTTAAAATTAGTTACGTATAAATTTTTTTATTAAAAAAATAATAAATGCATCTACTATAAATTGACGTGAATCACTTCATTCTTTATCATAACATTACATTACATTGCAGCATGAATTCTCTCAAATATACCTTCACATTTTCTTTCTTGTATTTTGGCTCAGCATTTGCAGCAATTGCTTTCGACTATTGGACAATATCAGAAATATGGGCTCCAGGATATTGTGCCCACAGTACTTGTGTGGCAACAAAGGTCAAGCCAGTATTTACAATACATGGTCTTTGGCCTTCTAACAAAACCAGGTCACATCCATTTTCCTGCGGACCACCATCTAAGATAAATAATTCCACGGTAAGATATTTATTTCTTAGTAATATTATTTTGATATTATATTTAAAAGATAATAACTTTTTATTTATTTTATTAGGTCATGTCAATAACTTCTCAACTCACTCAAAATTGGCCAAATTATGAAGGCGACGAAGAAAGTTTCTGGACTTTAGAATGGAACAAGCATGGAACATGTTCAAACATGCAGCCATTGGATTATTTCAAATTGGCATTGGAAATTTATGCAAGGAAGGATCTTCAAAAGATACTTAAAGATGCAAACTTATCGCATGGAAATAGTTGGAACAAAAGTGATATTGTTGCAGCCATCAAAACTTCGACAAGTGTTGAGCCAGCTCTGAGCTGTGAAGGAAGAGGAGATCTAAGTGAAATACGGCTATGTTTGGACAAAAGTGCTTCTCCTCAATACATGAATTGCCCTTCAAAAGGGAATTGTCCTCAGCAAATAAATTTTAAGTCATGATATAAATTGTGATATAATTACTCAATAAAGAATTACGAAATTAATAAATTGTGTTGATTAACTTTCTTACACAATTATATAACTTTTTTTTTTTTTTTTTATGTTGTATCCATTAAAATTACTAACTAGCTAAAATAAAGACGCTGGTTCTGCTAAATAATAAAGCATTGCACATACTAATAAATATTTTAAACTGTTACAGTAACAATTAGCTCAAGAATAAAGTAGCTAAAATGACTGATGTGTGAATGTTATTCTACGTAAAATCTAATAACTGAAATCTAACATTAAGGATAAATGCCATTGACTTCATTAGTTACAAGGAATAAAACTAAATACATGTCAAAGATGAGGTATATTATATTCCAATTTCTTCTTAAATCTTCATGTGTATTATTAGAGAGAAATTCTTGATATTATATTTTGAAAACCTACCACAGAAACCTGATAGAAATTACAAATTCATATTTTAGTTTTAAACAATATAATACTGAATTAAAATCAAATTGTAAACTAAAACGGAATTTCAAATTGTAAACTAAAACGGAATTTTAAAATTTACTGGTCCATTGAATTTAAAATCTTAATTACAACACAAAATGTAATAATAATCCTAATCACAAACTCTAAATTGTAATTGCAATACAAAATCCAATAATAATTTGTATATTAATTCAAAAATCAAAAAAGTGAAATATAATTTGTAAAAGCAATTAACAATTCAATTTCAATTCAAATTAAAATAAGTCCACACCTAATAACAACTTCAAATGTTTAAATCGAAATTCATGTATAAAACCAATCAAAATTTTAGGTCGACTCATCGATGGTCTACTAACTCAACTCATAGACTTATAAAAGTTTTAGTTAGTTATGTTACAGAAATGATAAAAAAATTAATTTGTAACTAATTCACTTTTGGTTTCTTATTCACTATGCTTTACTTAAATATGTTGTGTCATTGCACTAAGCTCATGCCCTGAAAAAATAAGCCTCCTGCTGGCTTTTCCTGTCTTGTTGACGATTTCAGGGTATCCTAGGATTATCCCATCTTTCCATCTTATTAAAGTTAAAAACATGAGATGTCCAACTAGTAACTCTACTTATCATTCTTCACTCTTGCAATGGTTATACCCTTTGCCGTGCTAGAGAAGTTTTTTCTATGAAAAATACAAAAGGATTGTAGGAAAGTTATTCTCCATAGAGAATGGTGGGAGATGTTTGGAGATAATAAAACTCTAACATTCAAGCTTTGAGTTTGACTTATAGCTTTTTACGGTGTGAGCATGATTAGAACTTATTTGAAATGATGATTCAAGTTCATTAAGTTATTTAAGGATTTTAGTTTCTTTTGTTTGATTTATGTATTTACTAAAATTTCATAGTTAACTATAGGTGCATACAAAAAGAAGAAATCGTTTGCACTAGAAAAAGATGGATAATTTGGTTTATGTGATGTACAACTTGAAGTTAAAAATAATAACAAAAAAAGTATTACTCTCCCATATAATGACATTGAGGTGATGATGAATGGATAATTAAAAAAGAAGATAATGTTGAGGTTGAGTAAACTCAAGTTGAAGGCAATGGTGAAAATGTTAACATAGAACAAGTTTATATGATCAAACTCTAGACGAACATATATTTGATCTTGATAATATAGTTTTTGATAACAATGTTGATGAACAATTTTCACATGAAGAACATGATGGTGAGAAAGATAATAGAAATGATTTTATTAGAAGATTAACAGAAGAAGAGATATATCTATTAATTTAAAGCCCAATTCTTATAATTAAATCCAAATTGATTACATAAAATAAAATAGGTTCTGAACTACTAAATGCAATCCTTATATTATAAAAGGAGTGACAATTCATTTAAAGCCCAATTCTTAAGCCCAAATTGATTACATAAAATGTATTATGAACTGTTACTGCAACTGCTGTATTATAAATACAAGGACAATTCATTTAAAACCCAATTCCTATAATTAAACTGAGACAATTCATTTAATACCTAGTTCCTACAATTAAGCCCTTATTAAGGACATAAATTGGGTTCTTAATTATTAAACGCAAATTGCTTCTTCCTACACCTCCAAGTGTTCTTAAGGCACCTCCAAAATTTTCAAATATTCCAAAATTGTGCCTTCAATTACTTTTTTATCTCTAATTTAATTAAGTGAAAGCAACAGTGGAATTGGGAGGTGGGTGGGTAAAATGTTAATGCATATCGTTGAAGGCGGATGGCGTGAGGTGCAGTGGGTGAGTGGTTTTCTGTGGTGGCGTGCGTTATCGGTGGTGGCGGAAGAGTGAAAGAGTAGTGGCGCGGCATAGCAATGGTGGCGTAGCATTGTTTGAGGTAAGTTGGGGATGTGTTTGATTTGGATTACGGAACAGGGGTTCTGGAAGTCATTTTAGGATTTGGATTTTTGATTTATGGAGCGAATGGTTCCATAAGGTATTTTTGGGGGTGAGAATGTGTTATGGAACAACATATTTTGGAATTTGTTAATTGTGTTTCGGAATTGGACATTCTGTAAGTCAACCATGGTGACTAGTTCCTAAACACCCCATTCCGGAACTATTTTTCGTTAAATTTTAGTTCTGAAATAGGGTATTCCAAATATAATTTGTATAAGTAATTAATCTAAACAATGTTAATTCAAACTAAAATAAGTCCACACCCAATAACAACTTCAAATGTCTAAATCGAAATGATGTATAAAACCAACCAAGGTTATTAGACTCGAAATTTTACGTAGACTCATGGATGGTCTACCAACTCAACTCGTAGACTTATAAAAGTTTTAGTTAGTGATGTTACATAATTGATAAAATATCAACCTGTTGGTTTTTCCTGTTTTGTTGACAAGGTCAGGGTATGCTAAGATTATCTCGTCTTTCCATCGTTTTAAAGTAAAAAAGATGAGACGTCCAACTTACTAGTGAAACTCTACTTATCATTCTTCACTCTTGCAATGGTTATATCCTTAGTCGTGCTAGAGAAGTTTTTTCTATGAAAAATGCAAAAGGATTGTAGGAAAGCTATGCTCCATAGAGAATGGTGGGAGATGTTTAGAGATGAAAATCTAAAATTCGAGCTTTGAGTTTGACCTATAGCTTTTTAGGGTGTGAGCTTGATTAGAACTTATTTGAAATGATGATTCAAGTTCATTAAGTTATTTAAGGTTTTTAATTTATTTGTTTGATTTATATATTTACTAAAATTTCATATTTAACTATAGGTTCATACAAATAGAAGAAATCGTTTGCACTAGAAAAAGATGGATAATTTGGTTTATGTGATGTACAACTTGAAGTTAAAATAATAAAAAAAAAATATTGCTCTCCCATATGATGACATTGAGGTGATGATGAATGGATAATTAAAAAAGAAGATAATGTTGAGGTTGAGTAAACTCAAGTTGAAGGCGATGGTGAAAATGTTAATTAGAACAAGTTTATATGATCAAACTCTAGATGAACATATACTTGATCTTGATAATATAGTTTTTGATAACAATGTTGATGAACAATTTTCATGTGAAGAACATGATGGTGAGAAAGATGATAGAAATGATTTTATTAGAAGATTAAATGAAAAAGAGATATATCTATTCATTTAAAGCCCAATTCTTATAATTAAATCCAAATTGATTACATAAAATAAAATAGGTTCTGAACTACTAAATGCAATCCTTATATTATTATAAAAGGAGTGACAATTCATTTAAAGCCCAATTCTTAAGCCCAAATTGATTACATAAAATGTGTTAGCACCAATGGACTACTGTGATGATTTGATGAAGCCAACCAAGTGAAGAAGTTCAAGACCCTATGATCATATGTGAAATGCATGAAGATTTCATGAAGATTGAAGAACTTGGTCTAGAACTTAGGAGTGTGTGTTGTGGGGTAAGTTTGAGGTCTAATCAGTGATGCATGCAATCTTAATCAATGATAAGCTCCACAAG
>Ga0099824_1006447_pt1 | contig 16091 bp, 9 predicted proteins | sample SiratrowhiteBW_FD_76837 | JGI IMG/M metagenome (GOLD analysis project Ga0099824, IMG submission 76837) | Root nodule microbial communities of legume samples collected from California, USA - Siratro white BW | ecosystem: Host-associated > Plants > Roots > Nodule | place: USA: California...
AAAAAAAAAAAAAAAAAATATATATATATATATATATATATATATATATATATATATATATATATATATATATATATATATATATATATATATATATATATATTTAACATAATTTAAATTGCTTCCTTTCACAACGAGATCAAGGAAGACCTGTATATTTATTCACAAAGCTCCAAGAGTTGAGAAAGATAGCAAAAATGACCATCGATTATACATGTAAGTAAAATAATTTGGGCGATAAGAACAAATTAAAATACATAAGTGAATTATCTTTAACTTGTTAAAACTTGTTAGATCTAATGTTGTTATCAGGTTCTTCATAATTTTACCTTTAAGATAATCTTTGGCTTTTTGTTTATTCTGGTGCAATTTTTTTTAATTCAATAAATCATATCAAGTTGACACGATTTCATTATACCATTATAGCATATTTTAGGTATTAATTAAAATCGTGCTGATTTAGTCACGATTTCATCTGAAATCGTACTGACATGGTATGATTTCAGTTCAATTTTATCATACTGAAACCACTGAAATTGTGTTGATGTGATACGATTTTAATTAATTTTTTAAAATTATACTATGGTGACACGATTTTATTAATTTTTTTTGTAATAAAATGGTGCCAACTTAGCACGATTTACTCATAATGAGAATAAATTCTTTCTTTACCCTGAAAATTTCAAAAAAAAGAATTACACCAGAATAAAAAAAAATCATAATCTTTTGTTGACTTTAAGATATTAACTAAAAATAAAACTAAATTATAATACATAATATTTTTAAGAAAATCCAATGGTTTTGAGTAGAAAAAAGATTTTGTTTTGATACTTAAAGTTTTAACTAGGAGTACATGCCAATCTTATTTCACATCCCAATTAACTTGTGAAAGAGCTAATGAAGCCAATGAAAATCTTGTTATCTTTGATACTTCTGTGAGAATTCACATTAGATATAATAATCTAACTATGCAAAACTAACAGAAGAAAGTGATCTCCTTTAGGTCCGCAATCATATGATGAATTGATTGCTTCTTTTTGTTAATACTACCCACCCATACAGCTCAGAAAAGCCAGCTTTTACAACCCTAACCCGTTTGATATATTAAATTACCAGTATATAACACAGCAAAAAGTATATGAAATTCTTGTTATACTCTAGCAGAGTCAAAGGAATAGAATCTCAGTTACCATCAAGTTAATGGAACAATTTTTTTAAAGTTTAAGAAATATATATTTCAAGGACCACGTTGGTTATTGTTCAGAACAAACTAGTAGTTTCTACATTACTCAGACATTGATCAGATTTACATTATTATATTCACGATGTTGTTTACAAGACCTGCTACTACTCATGCTCCTATTTCCCCATCTTATGACCAACACAACAAATTAGCATAACCAGGAAGTTAAATCCTTGTAATCACTACAGACTGTAACCCAGTTCATAATCTTGGAACATTCCTTGTGTTAAAAGAGCTGGAGTAGCAGACGAATCCCATGAATTTGAAGATGCTGATCTGGTATCAGAATCATTGGACCACCAAATCAGGCTGTCCTTTGAGCCATTCATCTCTCTGAAACAATCAAATTCAGCCATCTGATGATCTTCCTGAGGCACATAACCCATTGTTCTGTTGTTGAGAATGTCATCTAGTTCAGTTTGCAGTGCACCAAGTTGCTGAAATCCCACATTATTAGTGTGTTCAACAGTCTCAGCTCTTGGTGCAACATTTGAGTGCATTGGATTATTATTGCTCTCAGAAGCAACAAAGGGAACTCCACTGTTACTTAAAGGAATATTCTCCAACAGTTGAACCTGTCGGCTATGGATCTTTGCGCCGTCATGTTGAGGCTTGTAGGTGAACTCATCTTTTTGTCCTTGTTCGACATGGGGGGAAGGCAAAGCATCTTGCACCACAGGGGTAGAGCCGTCACTCAAAGATTGCAGGGTCTGCATCATCTTTTCTTGGAAAGGATGCAACTTAGGCCACAGCGCAGGGTTATTGTAGAAAGAGAAAGGGTTTTGAAGGCTTTGAAGTTGCATGTGCAGTTGGAGTCTTTCAAGAGCTGAGCTGCTTAGGGCATTTGAATAAGAGTTCTCCTCTATTCCATTATTTGTGTCTTTTGCGTTGAAGTTAGATTGTTTGCGCCTCCCAAGCAATTTCTTCTTCAATCTAGTGTTCCAATAGTTCTTGATGTCGTTATCTGTCCTTCCAGGTAACTGAGCAGCAATTATGGACCACCTATAAGATTATGTTGGAACATGTTTGGTTAATTTCTAGGAATAACAACATAAATAACATGTGAAGCTAACTAGACATATTCTAGTGACAAGGAAAAAGGACAAACAGTTATGTTGAAAAACAACAGCACAGGCTCGCATATAGAGATTGGGGTTTTGAGAGAGAGAATGACCTGCTACCAATGCTAATGTAAAGGTTGCAGATGATGTTGTCTTCTTCTTCAGTAAATCCACCATGTTTGATATTAGGTCTCAAGTAATTTAACCACCTAAGTCTGCAACTCTTTCCACATCTCTTGAGCCCTGCGAATTATTTGTATCCATCAATAAGGTTGGCATTAACCGATGATATGATTTTTATAACCAAACTTCACCTTTCCAGACCCAAACTAAATAGGAAATAAATAAATAAATATGACAAAATATATAAGAAAGGAGAGTACCAATTTTCTGAGGAAGAGCAATCCAATTGCCACCAGTTCCATTCTTTTCAATGTAGGCCTTAAGTGCAGCATCCTCTTCAGGAGACCATGGTCCTTTCTTCACGTTGGCCTTGTCACAGCATGGAGCTCTACCCATGTTGCTGTGTTGTTATCTCTCTCCAATTAGGTTTCTCTTTCTGTTTTTTGTTGAAGCAAATATCAACTTTGCTAGCTAGGATTGTTGGGAAACTACGGCGAAGGAAGGGTGTGATTTATAGGTAGCGAAGTATGGCTGATGTGATTCCTAAAAGGACAAAAAGTCTTACACACCTCACCCCCTCCATTCCCTCACCAGCTATTTTCAACTCCATTTTTTTCTTCTAGGGTTTTTTCATCTCTCTCTCTCTCTCTCTTTCTCTGTCTTCCTTTTTGGATTAGTTCGGTCACCGCGTTTAATTATGCATGCAACTGGACAAACGTAACATAAATTTCCTCTTCCTTTTCATAAAAAATTGCACTGCTTTTTCATAGGTCTATTAGTTTAATACTTGAACCCAATGCTACAAGTATGTGATCAATAGAAGCCTCCATCCTCTTAGTTTGTCGGCATTATTCTTCAAAATGTTCCATGTCAAGCCTTCCCAACACATCTTTTTGTGTTGAGGGGAAATGTACTGCTACCTTCCTATTGGTAAATTATTATTTCTTAAGATAACATTACCCTAATGTAATTAATTAACTCAGGAATTCTCGTGGAAAGGAGACACATATTCCTTTGATTCAGTCAATAACGTGATCATGCAAAAAACAAATACATATTTGCAAAGAAAATATATATATGAGCTTACCGTCTGATTTATTATTTTAGCATGTAGTACATATGCAGATGAAGAATGACAATGATGCACTATCCCAATCAAAAAGGTCAAAAAATAAAACATAACTTTTTTTTTTCATTTTTGGAAAATGTTGCATTGCTCATGCAAACAGGTGATGAGGACGTTTTGCTCTTTCCTGTGTTCTCATCGGTGTAGGAAATTTTTCCTTCGTAAGTCAGCCATGAATTTCAGATATTCCATGATGGTTGCGTTTAAATTAAGATTGAAAAGATATTGTTAGAAATTGGGTCATCGATCACGGGTTCGTACGGACTTGAAACGAAAGCTGATTCTTAAGGTCTCAACCTAAACACTATACAGTTTAAAGCGATTGAAGTGTTTGTCAAACCAATATATAGATGTTGACGAGGTGCTGATGGAAGTTAGAAAACAATAGTCAATGCCTTGAAAATGTAACCTTCGTTTACTTTCAGCACAAAATCTTAACCAACTGATTCTTATTTCAAACCACACACCAATAGAAACTGGTATGCAAGTAATTTCTAACTCAAAAGTTCATGTTATTTCACTCTCAAGTGCTTCTCTTGTCCCTCGGTGTCAAAAACACAGTTATTTACCTAGAATTCTTGACACCATACATGGATTAGAGTCTTAAGATTATTCTTTAAAATTCACTTGGCAAGGTTCTATATCATAACCCTACATCGATCGGATGTACCTTCATTTAGGGGTATAGATTACTAAATATATTCTTTTTCTTACGAGCTCCGCTTTTAATTTTCTAATTTTCAAGAACAAGTAGTGTTTAAGATATTAAGATTCTTTAAGAGTAATTTTATAAAGGCTATTTTCTATTTTCGTTCTTCATTTTTTTTTTTAATCTACAGATGCCTTATGTATTAGATTAATTGAAAATAAAAGTGAAAAAGCAACAAAAATTTAAATAATTTGAACATGTGTTAATATGTTATCTAGCAATAGAGATTTATTTATAATTTAAATTATATATTATTTGTTAAAAAACAGTAATAAAATATTTTTTTTTATTTCCAAGCAATTTTATAAACTCAATCTACTGTATACAAAGCTTTCAATTCAAAAATTGAATCGGTTAAACTATTCTATAAAGAGATCTTAACAGTGTTTAGGATGAAAATACATTTTATATGGGAGATTCATTAAAAGCATCTATGAGAGTTGTGATTTTTATAATTTTTAATTAACATAAAATTTTATAGCTGATATTTTTATTTCTTATAAAAAGTAGATTCTTTTTAGTTTATCCAAGTTAGAAGATCAAGACACAATATTATAGCTCTAAAAATAGCTCATTATTATAATTCAAAACTCTTTTACCAGCCCTTGGAGATCGGGTTTGATAGTGCAATAATGTAGCTATGAGATTATAAAATAAGAAAATGAAAAAGTCAAACATTTGTTAAATTAATTGCTATATTTTTTAGTGTCCTTTCTTTAATTTTTGGCTACAGGAAAGGAATTAGTTGGGTTAATATCAAACAAAATCCCATTTCATTTTATTTGGCATTTTTTAATTTTTCTTCTTTGTTCCTGTTTGACAAGTTGGGTAGGACACGTTAAAAGACAATAGGAAACTGTATGAAAACAAGAAAAGATGTAAAACCAAACAGAAAGGTCATTGCAATTCAATATTTTTGAGAAGAAAGCACCACTCATTGACCTTGGTTTTCTAATTTAATACTTCATCCAGTGATATTTTAATGAATAAGAAGGAAAATGAAGGTGCAGAACCGCACTCACCTAGAAATATAACAAGGGGAAACCATCAAATTCAAAAAGCACTTAGCTCCCCAAATTTATAAATATTGATATCTTTATCATCAAATAGTCTCGGATCTTTGGGACGAAGAAAACATGCTTCTGCTTGTCTTTCTCCACAACTAAGAATCTTTAAATTGACGCTCTATTTCTTTTTCAACAAAAAGGTGAAGCCAAATGGGGGGAAGAACAGTACATTTCATCATCCAGAAGACCAATCTATTGTAACAACTGGTGAATACAGTTTTCGTATGAGGATAAACATGGAGGACCAATCCAAAAACATCTTGGTAATTATTGGTTTTCTCTCTTAATTTATTAAAGATACTTTAATTAAGGATCAATACTTGAATTATACCCTAAAACTTTAGCTTTGATTGCTAATTAATTACTTGGTTTCAATTATAAATTTATAAACGAAAAGAAATATGAGAATTTAAATATTAATATATATATATATATATATATATATATATATATATATATATATATATATATATGTGTGTGTGTGTGTGTGTGTCATTTCACACTCTTTTAATTAATGTTTACTAGTTTCTGGCCGGTGGAAAAATAGTCTGAACATTTTAGGGAAAAAAATTATTTGGGTACACAAAAATATGGTTAAAAAAGTCAAGTGAACTAGATAAAATGACCAAAAGAGAAAACTATTGTATTAAAAAAATATTATTAATATATTCTCATCATAATTGCCAATACATTCTAATTTGATTTTTGAATTAAAAAGAATTGGTTCCTTAAAAATACCCATTAGTAAGATCCTAATAACAAAATCTATTTCATAGAATTTTGGCAATGAATTCATAGTTCAAATGAAGTATGATATATATTGTTGTTGGCTCCCATTGTTTCACCTTTTATCCTTTTTAACCACTTTTAAATTCATAAGATCTCTCTCTAGCTCATTTTAGGAAGGTTCCTTAAGAAGAAGTGTAGGCAATTGAAGGTAGAACACCACACTAACCAAACAACCATATTGATTGGTGGTGATTAGAAGAAATAGCAGCTAAGATATATCCTTCAAGAGATTTTGAAGAACGCTTTCACGCATCAACGCCCACCCCACCACAAAAACATGATTTATTCCAAATATTTCAATTGTTTGGTTTTTGCTTTTGGTACATGATTAGCTTTTTTACGTTGATCCGAGGAAATATAACTTTGCTATCATGACACCTGTGATTCACTTTCTTTATTTTAGTGTTTAATTAGTAGAGTTAAGATAAGCGTGAGATCGAAAAAAGTCGTTTTAGTATAAAAATAAGCATTGATTGGCACAAAGATCACAGTCTTGTATATGTCGTCACCAGGGTTGACAAAGATGCTGTTAGTAGACTTGGACGCTAAACATTTATTTATACCAACACAATGCAGTATCAATTCCTCTCTAAAATCACACTAATCACTAATTGCAGACCTACGTATACGTGTTATAGTCGTACTAATAAATAACTATAAATCATTAAATAACATTCAAACTGTTATTATCCCCGTTTCATGCACTTTTTCTAAAATATTACTAACACAACACACGTTAATACAATCGTTACGTTACCCACTTCAACTTTCTCTCTAATTAATCCATCCCTTTCTCGAGTCACACCCCAGAAATACCAAAATGCTATACCAGTTAGGTTCATTGTTTTAGTAATGCTTGTAAACTCATATGCTTGGATCGTATAATCTAGGTTTTCTTGACTCTTGGAAATAGTGTTTATAGTCTCATATAATCGAAATAGTGTTTATGTATGTTATTAGAAGGACAAGCTAATCCTCTTAAGAAACCAACTTTTAAATTTTGTGTTGATTAAAAAACAAAAGGGCATCGACTAATGGTGCACAAAATAAAATCAGTTTACTATAATTTACTGAGTAGGTAATATTGGACAGGTTAAAACTACTGTAGATCTACGACTCAACAGCAATCTGAATTATTCACCGGAGTGTGATATTTTCCTAGCCATTTATTTATATAGATGTTGGAACTAATTAAAAAGATGGTGATTTAACTAAAATTGTTTTATTGTAAAATGAAATTGTTACGTAATGCTTTTGGTGGTGATTCATGGTGTAGGATATGGACAAGTGTAAGAAGTGAGGGTAGTTTGACTTTTATGGAGAAGTCTAACCCGTGTGTTAGGTAGTGAATAGAAGAAGAAACAAAGGGCAATGGGAGTAGATGTTGATGCTGTCACACAAATTGACTTTCTGGATTTTCTTGGCATTCAGAGTTGGTGTTGCAGCATTTTGCTTAAAACTTCATTATATAATCATTGGAAACCCATTATATATCATCCTCAAATTGAAAACAATGATTTTACTTTAGCTTGATGTGGTACAGGTACAGGGAATTAATGGAGTCAACGATGTTAAATTTCTGATTTTGTCATTTAATGTCAACAAGCTTTGGTGAGTGATTAATTTGTCTTGCCAGAAGAAAAAAAATGGAAAAACTCTCTAAATGACGTTTTTTCATATTGGTTCTGCACTTGTTAGTTATCAACATAAACATGTCCTCAACCACTTCTATGTTATTCTTGAATATCCCCAAATTCCTCAAAAATATTATGGTAACAACACGAGTAAGTCAACCTAAAAAATATCATCATACACTTAAATTGAAAATTTTATTATTTTCATTGAAGAGTTTAGTTTCTTTCTATCTAATTTAATTAATTTTTTAATTCCACTGATATTTTCCATTAACTTTTTTCGGTCTTCTAATATTTGCTAATTCATGAGAATACTTAATGTGAAAATGAGGTTGTGATAGAAATTTTTAACTGCTTTTAATTCAGCAACTTACAAATTCAGAGTTCAGATCAATGACTATTTACTTAACTTATTTTTAGAGCATTTCATCGTTATTTTGCCTCTTGTTGACTTATGCTCGATAAGATGTTCACCTAATTTGATTTGTTAACTTTTATGTCTCATTCTGTTTATCAAATTATTAAACTAATTTAAAATAAATAAATTAAGCAACGAAATAAAATAAGTTAAATTAAATTAAATTAAACAATATTTTATTTAAGAAATTATTAAATTTATAACATTAAACAGAAATTAAAAAACTAATTAGTAATACATCGCTAATTATTTTCAATCAAACAATTGATTAATACGTTGAATAAGATCAAATGACCGGATTTGTGTGAAACGAAGTCTTAAAATATCGGTGACCTTGTCCATAGTAAGTTTTTCAATTGAATCACAACAGAAATATGCTGTGCCTTTTAATTGACTATGAGATATCAACCTTACTGCACAATGAAACTCGGTTTTACATTTTAACAGAAATATGCAACAAAAATTAGTCTCATCAAAGAATATTTATATAAAAAAATTAGAGCGAAATAAAAGGGTATAATAGCAAAGAGTGAGGCCCAATACATGGTCTTCCAAGACATTAGTACACAGTCTGCAAAAAATTATAGTTGACATTATTCATATAAAAAAGTTAACTTTATTTATGTCATATGCACATTCATGTCATTAAGAATATAGGATGTCAATATAATTAAGCAATTCAAACAAAAATATGGACGACAAATTGAATTTGTTCCATCAAAATGGGAAGCACAATTCGTCATTATCCTCTCCCTGTGAAAGCACAGGAGACATGTTGGTGGTTGATTTATATACACATCCCTCCAGAAGGCATGGTTCCTTAGTGATAGTAAAGCTACAACCATTGCTACCATCACCCTCATCACCTGTAAAAACTGCAAAAACCAAGTAGAGTACTGATAAAATTACACGTTAAGTGAAGAAAATATTTTTATGTCCAGTATCTACATATTAATAAGATAACTCACATTGTGACATATTGAAGTTCCACCATATGTAGCTTTTTTTCAGAACACCATGCTGCTTCTGGGAGAGAAATCGTGTTATAGTGCAAAGTTACTGCACCAAGGAAAATATCATTAAAGGTAACATTACAAAAGACTTTTTAGACTAAACCAAGGCATGATATCACGATACAAGCTAGAAAGCTTGAATACTCCTTTCAATTATTTTTCCCCTTTATAAAGCTAAGCTTGATGATGCCTTGAACTGGAAGAACCATGCTTCACCTTATTTCCCTTTAACCAATTCTAGGCTACATACAACTTGAGAAGTTCAATTAACTGACTCAAGATTAACTGACTATTTCACATTCATTGAAGCAGCCATACTCCTCAGCTTCTTGGAAATTTCTGAAAATGATGGTCTTTCTACAGGATCAGAAGCCCAACAACTTTCCATTAGGGACTTCCACTCAGGATCACACCATGTTGGGATTTGAGGACGTAAACTGTTGTTCACAATACCTCCTGCAAAACAAAGTACAACAATGGTGAACGTTGATATATGGCCTATTCTACCAGAATATTCAGAACCCAATTCATGACAGATATGCGCAAGATCAAGACACTCCATCCTTTTGTCTAGAAATAGCCAAGTTTTGATTCATTTTCCAGTCAATCTGTCTGTTACCTAGAACTTTGTAGCAAGGACACTTCAGTACAAGTCATACACAACCTGTTCCCTTCCAGTTCTAAAATATGAAGCTCCTTACCAATATTAGAATGATATTACAGTAGTACATCAGGTATAATTCAAGTAAGCACTAGAGCTAAAAAAATATAGTCACAAACTGACCACAATATCATCAGTGGCACCTGAGCTTCAATTTATACGAATAATATATAACAATGTTTTATTTTCTGTTCTTTTTTCATTAAGGAAGCTGAATTCAATTTCTCCAATCTCAATCTACATGTTAACAAGGATTCAACAACAGCATTGGAAGTCATATACTATGGTTCTCTCATCTGCCAAGCTACAATAGAAAAGCAGGAAAAAGAAAAAACTGTTGCGACAGAAAAGCCACCCAAGTATACAATAAGCAACTAACTCCAGAGAAACTTTTAGAAACCTGACTGCACCTGCTTGTGTAGTGAAATGAGATGTGCTGTTCTGGAATTAAGTCACAACTAACAACCCAAAGATACTCAACTATAAACTCCATGCAGAGACAAACGCAGAAGACAATTCAGAGAAATATTATGCAAAGGGAGGAAGAGAGAAGGGTAACAAGAACTACAAGTTAACAACTAAGTGGGGCTGCCAAAAACAAAATTGCAACAATTCATGTCAGTGTTATCTTGCTTGAAAAATTATAACCAGATTCACTCCTACCAGAGCTGACAAATTTACTTAACAGAAAGTATAAACTCAAATTTAAGGTAGTTGGTGAGTTCCTGAGCAAAATATAATAGAAGAGTGTACCAATACGCTTACAAGAAAATTCTGACATTTGGAACAATTTTGCAACATTAAATAGAAGTGTGATATGTAGGAAGACAAAATGCTCGTATGCATTTTGTTTGTTACTTGGATCTCACCTATTATTGAAGCACAATGCATATCAGCATAGGGTTCATCTCCTGTGAGCAACTCCCACATAACTATTCCGAATGAGTAGACATCAATCTACAGCACCGCACAAGCAAGTATAGACAATGATCATCATAAAAATTGAAAAGAGTATTAGTGTGAGAAGCCAAAACCAGCTATGCCAATACCTTCTCTGACACCATATTGCTTTTCCCACTAAGAAGTTCAGGTGCCATCCACGGCAAAGTCCCCCGTACCCCACCTGACACTAGAGTGTGCTGTTTAACCTTTGATAAACCCAAATCACCAATCTGAAAAAATACACAGGTCACATTTCAGTCTCCCCTTGCAGGTTGCTTTGTGTACACCAGTGTGTGCATTCTTATAAGTACCTTGCAGACAGGGCGTTGAGGATCTCTCATATTGACCAATAGATTTTCACATTTCAAATCAAAATGCACAATGTTTTTTCCATGCAAATACTCCATCCCAAATGCAGCATCCATGGCTATAATGAGTCTCTTACGACGATCAATTGTTCTGTTAAATTGAGCAGAATAAACAGCATAAATAATACATCGTGGGTCCATGAGGGTATTCAAATGGGAGGCTGCACGTTTTGAGTGCCTCAAAACATTAAATATTGATGAAATATAAACCCATGAATGCATCAAATTACCTATCTTTCTTATGCAAGAACTGTTTCAAAGATCCATTAATCATGAATTCTGTGACTGTTGCTAAAGAACTGTCAGGGCCATCACGAACAATGCCATAAAAGGAGACAACATTTGGATGATGCAATGAACTCAACATCAATGCCTCCTTCCAGAAATCTGAAATCTGGGGCAAGAACCATAATGAAATCACTATATATAGTTGGGTATCTAATAAACATTTCAATATGTGAAATGAGTGAATTTCTATGTAGAACAATAGAGTGACCCTTGACATGAATCCCAAAAACAATTCTATATTCTATATTATGCACATACATTCAAATATTTCTTGTAAAGCAAATTTCAGCCTTTTAACTCAACAAAATAACTGCCTTTTTATTTAAGTGAAGTTGTTGGGCAAGAGATTGAAAATTTGTGACAGAAATTAGAAAGTTCTTATTCTACAAGATTTAAATCTATAGTAACTTAAACAAAAGGAAAAACCATCAAACAGTAATAATACCAATCTTGCTCTTTCAGATGGCCTTCCAGCAAAACAACTGGCTTTTATTCTCTTAATGGCAACGTCAGAACCTTTCCATTTCCCATGATAAACAGCTCCATAGGTTCCAGAACCAAGCTCACGGATCTCCTCTAAATCATCATTTTTAATAGTCTGCAAAATTATCAGCCTACTATCAAACCCTAGGATGTGGGAAAAGGAAAGCCAGAAAAAACCTCAACATGAAACAATGAGAGCATAACGAGTTTGAATAAAAAGGAAAGAAAACCTGCAATCCTCTGGCAATTGCTTCTTCCTCAGCCTTCGTAGGCTCAATTTTAGAAGTGTCTACATGGTCATTTTCAGATTCCAATTCTAAATCACCATTAGCATTCTACAAGACAAATAAATACACACCATAAAATGAAGCAACACAACCAAACCTCAAAATAGAAGAGAACAAATTTACTTTTAAATTTTGAAAGAAGAAATTAAAATCACTCCATTATTACCGCTGGCTCTACTTCATTTATTGCTTTTTCTTTGGCGTCCAAGTTTTGATTGTGAGAATTGGCTGGGTCATCATCAGCTGCAGCTTTCACCTCTTCAGCAACTTCTAAAGCAGCCTTTTTCACGGAAGCAATCAACTCAGGCAAGAAGCTGAATTGATTAACTGAATGCTTAGAATCTTCTGGAGCAGAATGGTCCTTATCAGCCAGTTTCTCAACATGCCTGCAGTCTCCTTCAGGTTTTGACTTTGAATTATTAGAACCAATAGAAGCAGCAGCTTGACATGCATTCTCAGCAACTTTATTTTGCTCTGAATAAGATACAGTCTGCATACCAGGGCTTTCAACCTTGTCCTCAATTTTTACCACTATTCCCTCTCCAAGCAAACAATTTGATTCAAAACTCTTTGCTTCAGCCAAATGGGTATCATTTCTTAAAGCCTCCTGATTATGAACCATATTAAAGGATGATTTTGGAAGCTGCAAAGGTTCCAAGCAGGTACCAGTAATCATGTCCTGTGGAGAGTGAATGGTATCTACAGTAATTGGGTGCTGATTTTCTGGACCAAGGGGTGTTGGATTCAACTTCAGAGCATGTGCATGCGAATATTCTGGGATGGATGTACCATCACGTCCTGTCAATTTCTGTGAGGAATCAACCCATTGATTTTGACTATCTGGTCCAGTGTAAAACCCTGGACTGCCTTCTCCCCTGACTAGTGCCGCATTTATCATACCATTCACCTGCGGAGGTGAGGTAGTTGCCTCATAAGATGGTCCCATATGAACAGGAATTGGAGTATTTCTCCAGAAACCAGGTGGATGTCCACGGGGCACAGCATAATTACTATCTACTCCATAAGGAGAAGGTGGATTTCCATACCGCACATTGCATTCTTCTAGTGGAGGAATTTGTACTTGTGGTAATGCAGTCATGGTTTGGTCAGGGAAAAGTTCAGGCCCCAATTCAGGTCCAACCGGCTGATGAAGATAATTGGATGACAGGGTATGTCCATCAGTCACACTACCATGCCCAAGAGAGAAATTTACCACTGGAACATCACTCACTCTTCCAGATACAGATACATGTCCTCTTGATTCCTCAACCCGAGCAGTTGCTGGATGCTGCAAACCCCACCCTCTCTCATGATTCTGAGTATCATTATAAACAGGCCTATGATCATTATTAGGTTCTTTGGGATACATTGTGGGCTGTAACTTTGCATCAACATTAATGGGGAAAGTATCCCTATTTGGCAGGGGGCATTCTCCACATGGATTACCAACCGGTGGAAGTCCATTACTTACGTTAGAATGCTCCAGATGTGGTTGACCTCTATGAAACCCCATGCGACACTGCTCACATATGCTGTTCCCATCAACAACATGGGAACCATGAAGAATATTGCCTGGAAAACCTGATTTTTCACAATGTGCTGCTCCAGTCGGCACCCACATAACATTATCAGCATACTGCGGTTGATTATCATACATAGGATGGTGATTTACATGATGTCGAGCATACTCTTCCGGCCCTCTATCAATGCACTTATCTGGTAACTCTGGAAATGGAATTCGGTACCTACTAGACGGCGAAGATGGAAATTCAACCAATGATCTGGAGTCGTGGAGACCATGGTGCCTAGGAGAGTAATAAGCAGGATTCCAAGGAGAATCCATTTCGGTGAACCTTGGGCCCATGGTTTGCTGGTGCTGGATCGAGAGATGATGCATGTTATAAGGTGACATAGATAGGTCCCCACTTCTGTGACTGTGACTCCCACTTTCCACACTCATTGGATTGAAAAACTGATCAGCAGCCACATGGATATCCTCAACAGGGCTAACCATAGGAAACTCTCCTTGCTGCAACCTCCTAAAGTCAGCAACATCATTTAAACTATTCAATGCATCAACATACCTCCTCTCAGAATCATCCCCATCAATGAAATGTGAGGAACCATCCTGCTCGGATTGTGAAAACAAAAATATCCTGAGCCTAGTGAATCCATCCCCTGAGCCCAACTTGTCATACTCCTCCATCATGTTAACCACATCATCATCATTGACAACAGAAACAAGAGCATCAAGATCCTCGTCGGGCTGCTGGTACTTCAACACAGCAGCTCCATCATACAACTCTCTCATCTTCCCCATCAACTCCTCATAGCTAATATCTCGATAAACACTTACAATTCGTGTCTCGCCACCCACATACCGCAGCTTCCCATCTTGGGGACGGGGCATTATGCTTCCCAGAAAGCTGCACAAGAACTTAACACGCCGGCTATCATCGCCGGAACCTGAACCGGCAGCTGGCGATCGAATTGGACTATCCATGGCGGAGAATTCTTGCCTGTGATCAATTTCACTCTCACACTCGTTCAAGCATTGAAACCCTTTATTACACATGAGCACCACTCACATCATCACAACTCACGACACATCTTACAACTCCAAACTTGCACAACCTCAAACAGGGTAGCCCCACCCAATAGGTGAGTCAATGATTTGGAATTAAGTTGATGATTAGGATAAATAAATAAATAAATGATAAATAATAAAAAGCAGAAGGGCGATCAAATTTCTAGAACCAGAGCCTCGAGGCGATGGCAGAAATAGAATTAAAAGAATCTGAGCGAAAACAAAAATCCAAGGCCGCGACTTGTGCAGATCCGAATTCAGAGAGAACCATCAGCGATACCTGAGAGGGCGAATAAGGCAATAAAGAGATAGAAAAATTGGAAATTTGGGAGTGAAAGCGTGACCCAGTGGAAAATAATTGATGGGTTTGAACAGAGGTGATGGCTCTCTCAGAGACACTATATTTTGCGGTTTTTGGCGTTTGGCGATTGCGAAAGAGGGAGTGAGATTAGGGGTGGAATTGAGAAGATAAGGAGAGAGATTGGGAAGAAAGGAAGGTGGAATTGAAAGGGGGCAAGAAGGAGAAGGAGAAGGAGAAGGTGGTGAGGAGAAGGAACGCCATGGGCACATGGGAGGAAGAGAGTGGGGGCAGAGGTTGAAGGTTGCAATTGCAAGATGCGATGGGTGATTGCCATGTAGAGTCCCACGTGGCACTCTCTCTTAACGGTATTTATTGGCATATTATTTATCTCCCACGCATATGCCCTTTCCTTCTACGCTCTCTTCTGCATGTGACCACCACACACACCTTCAAATTTTTTTCCTATTTTTTCATTTATTTTATTTTATTCTCCTTCGTCGATTCACTCAATTTGCTTAGACCACCCACAAATTTTATTAAGTATAAGTTTTCATTATTCTTTTTATGATATTTTTCTCTAATTAATGAATTTAAAAGTGGTGGAGAGAAAAATTATTTGAATTTGAGAGAAAAAACATTTTAATGAATGGATTAGTTTTTATTTACATACATGTAAACAGTTTTCACTTTTTATTTAAAAATCTAGAAAATCCTAACTTCATTATATTATCTTTAAATTAGAATACGGATTCGATTATATATATATAGGAGAGAAAAATTATTTGAATTTGAGAGAAAAAAACATTTTAATGAATGGATTATTTTTTATTTATACACTTGTGAATAGTTTTCAGTTTTTTATAAAAATCTAGAAAATCCTAACTTCGTTATATTATCTTTAAATTAGAATACTGGTTCAATTATATATATATATATATATATATATATATATATATATATATATATATATATTATATATATATCTTTTTTT
>Ga0099824_1006448_pt1 | contig 16085 bp, 14 predicted proteins | sample SiratrowhiteBW_FD_76837 | JGI IMG/M metagenome (GOLD analysis project Ga0099824, IMG submission 76837) | Root nodule microbial communities of legume samples collected from California, USA - Siratro white BW | ecosystem: Host-associated > Plants > Roots > Nodule | place: USA: California...
AATATTATATTTTATCAATTTATTTTTTGTATAAAAAAAAAAAAAAAAATTTTTTTAAATTCAAAAAATAATTGTTAAAATAATTTTGAAGACCCTTGTGGGAAAATATATTTTTTTTTTTTTTTTTTTTTTTTCAGTTAAAACGTTTTCAAAAACTCTTCAAGTTTCTAATACTGAAAGGAAATCCATTGAATACCTGGAACAAAGCAAAATGGATAAGATGAAGGACTAACTGTGGCTGACCAAACCAAAAGTATTTGTCTGAGCCTTGGACAAGAGGCATTCCTTGGACAACTGCATGTCTTTCGGTGATTTCAATAGCCATCTTTGCCAATATGGCTTGAAGTTTTGTTCCAACTGCCAAAATTATCTGCAACCAATCAAATGACTTGTAATTGTAGATCCCAGCCACCCAAGTTGAGAATTTAATAGACAGAGAACAGAATGCTCACAACAACAGGAATTGCAGATGCCCAAAGTGTAGTACGCCATCCTGGAAATTATATAATTGAACTTAGTTGAATTTTCAACTACAGAATTAGCAAATTCCATAGGTCATCAAAGACAAACAAACAAGTTGCTCACCATTAACATTGATGAGAAGGTATACTACAACTGATGCCCAGAGGATAGGACTGTGAACAACATAGTTAGCACACATGTCAAATCTACAAGGAAAAACCTTACATAATATACAAGGCTGCAGGTACATTTTACCGTTGTTGGTGTTACCTGACTCCCACAACCACCTTGAAGTCATCTTCAAATGATCTTTTGATATACTTTTGGAAATTAAATTTACTTCCAGGAGCCAGGTGTACCTATATATATTTATAAATAATTTCACTGACAATGTAGAAAAAAAGGTAAATCCATAACGAAAAGAGCAAATTCTTCTACTAGAAGTGTTGACTCACAGTGATAAACCCGTTCCGCAGAGTCTGGTAGTCCGTCTTATTTACAGACCTATAAAACTGCCTAAAGAAGCAGCCCTGAAATTGGAAAATGAAAGATGTGTTACATCATTACTTTAAACTCAGCTTGAGAAATACAAGGTATATAACATTTGACATGCAAAATTGGCTCCAATAGGCCAATTTGGTTTTCTAAAGTGCTCAATTTATTAATCAAATTGGTGCCATTAAAGTACCACCTTTCTGTTTCTTTAAGAAATATTACATGTCTATGATGGTGCCTCTATCTTTGTTAGCAAAATTAGACTAGAGATTAGTAAGATGGGCCCTACAATATAGAAGAAAACGGGAATCCTTGTCCATAAATCGGCATGGGCTCTCACGAATGACGTTTCATGAGTAAGCCTAAATCTTGAAGCAGCTGCACACATAAACACGAAGTGCACAAATATATGCATGAGATTTCATGCAACACTAGTAATATTTCCAAGATTAAGCTTTCAAGTAAAATTGAAGGGAAACATATAAATTGTTGTAACCCGTACCATTGGCGAACTCATAAGTATGAGTTGAAGTCTCTTCCTCCCATGCCTTCCATCCACGTATCTGCAGAAAGAAAACTCTCAAGTTTGGAACTTTTACAGAAGTATAACAGTATTTAGTTTCACCAAAAATTCAAAATTAGATCAATTTGAGACATAAAGATCTAACCTCCTAACTAAAAATATATAAATGTTTGTTAGAAATCTCACATCGACTAGAGATAAGGTTAATTCATAATAAACCTGAAGTTATAAATTATAAGCCAGTTTTATAATGTTGAATTACTCTTAAAATTCATTCTTAAGATTTATAAGGTTGAGTTAGATTTAAAGTCTACTTCTTAAGATAGTCTACTTCTTAAGATATATTGAAGATCCCACAACTAAAGATAAGACTAATTCATAGTACTACATTGATTAGAGATAAGATTAATTCATATTATTATTAATGCTAGAGATAATACTAATTTATAGTATATAAGTAGGTTTAAAGTTTACTTTTTAAGAATCTTTTAAACTAAAATTTCGAAAGCAAGAAGAAAAAGGCATAAGGTTCAGTAATCCTGATTCAATATCCTTGCACAGAAATGGAAGAAACATCTGAATTAGTCTAAAAGATATAAAATAACAAACAGACCTTTAGTCTTCCAAGAAGCATTGTGATAGCACTGTAAAGCACATGAAAGACTGCTAAGAAGAATATGAGGATGTGTAACTGGTGCAAACCATTCACGGATAAAAGTGGCTCGTGTCCCTGTAACCGCCAACAGTTATATAAGCAGCTATTTTAGGAGATAAAATTGCAAATAAAGCCCGACAGTGAAAAATAAATTCTTTAGATTATGCTTACTTAAATAAATAAGATACATCAAAATACCATTATAACTATAAAGAAGAGGTTGTTACTATAAAGGATTTGCATCAGAAAAAACTGTGAATAAACATTGAGAATCACTATAAAAATTATTATTATTATTCTTTACAACAAATGATAAAAGAACTACCTGATAAGCAATTGTTTTGAAAAACGAACAGAGAATAGATGATGATAAACAACCAAGTTCAACTTACAAAATAAAAAAGAATAAGGGAACATAGTTATACCTCATTGCTGCATTTAAACGAGGTAGTATCAGCAGCTAAAAATCTACGTTCATAAGACAGAAGTTTCCTTCCATGTTCCTCTCCTTTTTTTGGTGCCTTTTCAGCATCCTTATATTTATACGGACATGGCAACATGTTGTCTGCCATCTTTTGAGGAATACATATTTTGACAATGTAACTCTGCCCGAAAGTCAAAAGCAGTGAAATGAAACCCAAAATCATCAACTCTGCAAGAAAAAAAAAATTAATAAAATATACTAAAATATGACAAATGAAATATTATTTCACATAAAGCTCGAAAAGAAGCCTTTGACTTGAATCATTACCAGCCTTGACCTTCTCTAGAGCTTCGAGCAAAGCCTTCTTTTGCTTTTTTCCAAGCCACTGAACAAACTTTCAACTGGTGAGTGACTGAATACCACAACAAGAGAATTCCAAAACACACCCATCATGATCATACATAGATCACAACAAGGAAAAGCGGAAAAGAGACAGAAAAAAATCCCACTCATATGGAAACAAAAAACAGAACCATATAACAAACAAAAACTTCCATTTTAAATTATGTAACAACAAACTTGCATGAATTATTACAACCATAAATTGAATAAGAAAACTCTTAATTTTGACTGAATCAATTTATCTGTATATGGAAGAAGACAAATTTTCAATTTAAGTTCGTGTTTCGAAAATTTCTCACAAATACAAACCAAAGGAGCCACAAAAACGTCACAAGGCACATAATCACAGCTAACTGTAAACTAATCATCTCAAGTGGAAAAACAAAAAAAGAAAAAAAAAAGACTTTGATATTAGATATTAAATTAAAGGAGACAAATTGGGGCAAGAGGTACTGTATATTTTTCTCTGAAACGGATGGAGAAAAGACAGTTGAATTCAATAGCAAACGCACAGTGAGAGATTAAATGAAACCATAATTAAGGAAAGAGAATTCAGAGTTTCATTCATTCATTAATTGCGTACCGTCCCAACTTTGTGGAGACTTTTTTCGAGTGTTATGGATATCAAAATGAAAACAGTGCACACAACAGCAACGGCCCACGTTGGTGTCTGGTCGAGCTCTCTGGAACTGCTGCCACCTTCACTCGCTGCCATGGCCGAACCTCCAAACCATAATAACCACCAAGGCACCACCACCACCACCAGCTTTCTAAACTTTGAATTGTTCATGGAAAATGTCAGAACGAAGGGAAAAATGGGTTGTGAGAAAGAAATTTTTTAATGTTTCGTGTGGGAATTATGTGTCGGTGTTCCTTAGGAACAGAATATAAAGAAAGAAGCTTTATGTAGGGCTTATGAGTTCTTGCTGAAGGAGTGAAAGGAACATGAGAAGCGCGTAAAAGGGTATGTGGAGATCGGAGAAGAAGCACGTGCCGTTGGAGTAGTGGCGGGCTCGTACACCCGCTTCAGACGGTCTCCACTGTTATAGAATTTCTATTATTTTAAGGATAACAGACACAAATAATGGTTCTGTGTTCTGTTCTTTGTTAGAGGAGTGTTCTTTCTTAGAGGAGAGTTGATATCCATAAAAAAAAATACATTTATTATATAAGTCAAAATATTAATATTTTAACTTTTTTTTTAAATTTTTAATTTAAAATATTAATTTTCGTTATTAAAATAGTTGTCAAGTGCGTGTATCTTTTTGAGTGAATGTGAAAGTACAGTTTTTCTTACTATTAGAGACGTCACCTTAAATAATAAATATGCACACAATATTCTTTTATGAGGAAAAGGGTGCTCACTGTTCACAAGTTGGCCTCTTCTAAGATTTAAAATAAAATTAATTTGAAACAATTTTATTTAATTCGGGTTCACTTATGCTAAAAAATTAGTTTCTAATTTATTAATTTATTTAATAAAGTGTAAGATCAAGTATTTTTTAATTATTAAAATATTTAATATTATATGATAATCGTTTATGAAAAAAACTGGTTGAAAAATAAATAAATTATATAGTTGGTTTGGTTTAAACTTGAAATATAGAATATAACTAAATTGATAACAACAATTTAATTTGTTGATAAAATCAATCAGATCAAAACTTCCTCAGTTATTTTTACTGAGAAAAGTTCTGAGATACTGGCCCATTGGTTGATTAATTATAAACAGGACTTCTTCGAACAATTCCATCTTTATTATAAGTTTCAAATGGTTGACTGAATTAATTACCTTAGTCTACTGAAATTAATATAATATTTAGTGTCTTTCTTTTGACACGTTCTATGTTTGCATGGGTTCTGATGTGAAAATAAATAATGCAGCATGATCAAGTGGGGTTGTGCTGATATGATGTTATTATAAAAAGAAAAAAAATGTTATGCCACATCTTAAGGATAACAAAGGATTTAATGACGTGTTGTGGCGAAACTAATAGATAGATCTACCAAAACAATTTTTGGATACCATTTCAGTTTACATATTTTTTATTAAACTCCCTTGACAATGTAATTAAAATAGTTTTGTAATTACAATTTAATTTTGTAATAATTCCGTTTCAGGTCTATATAGTAAAGATAAAGGTGAAGTCAACTTTATAAAGGATGCCATTCTTAAATAAAAAAATATCAATTTTAATTTTGATAATTTCTTTATCTATCCTAGTAACAATTATTGAACTTGATATTATTAAAATTGTTCAATATATAAATTTACAACTTTTAATATAAGAAAAACTATGTTTGCAATCCAATAATATCTTAAGTTCTTTTATATAGTTTTCCGCATTAAATATTCGAATTGTACAGATGGTATAAAACAATTTACATGGCCATTTATAGTTAAAGTTTTTCATAACTTTTCAAGAGTTATCTTTAAATAATTAATAATATAATTATACCATCTTGATAATATAAACATATAACACGTTCCTAACCTATTTGAACGACACATATTTTTTTTAAATAATTAAACGTGATTAGAAACAACATTATACATAATTATATTTTAAATTACAATTAAAAATATTTAGACTTTCCTAAAAAATATGAACAAATATAAATCTATAAAAATTAGTATAAATAATAAGATACCAAAATTAAAAATAAAAAAACATTTACATTATTCTAAACATTCATTGTTATATAACACTAATATAAACCGTAGAGTATCATCAAATCAAAATAGAATCAGAAACTAAGACCAAAACAAGATTGAATTCAAAATTGAAATCTTTATCGAGATTGCCAATAAAAACTGGGAGCTTCAGTCAACCGTAGTCCTATAGAATCAATCAACCTTACAAGAACAATAATATTTTCATATTAATATGAATTTTCCCTTATTAAACCACTTTTTATCATCAATATTTTATATACTTTTTTAGGTAAAAGTAGTGAGAATAATTATTAGAAACAATATCATAGAAGAACTTACGCTGAGGAACAAGGAAACATCTGTGTTGAATAATTTTTCAAACCGACACTCTAAACGGCCAAAAACGCTGAATCATTTATCTAGGATCTCGTGTTTCACACTTTGCATCGTACTTGTTTATACAACCAAGTGAAGTTTTAATAACACGACAAATTTTATGCTTTTTTTTTAACTACAGCACTGTACAATAATTATAGTAGAAAACAAAACACAAAAATCTCTCCATTTAAAAAAACACAATGCTAGTATACTTTTATGTGATAAAATTGACATAATTCATTTTATAATTTATCATTAAGTTGATTTAAAGAGAAATGAATTATTGGTTTAGAATATTATTCTGTCAATCTTAAACCTATATTATTTATAAATTATTATAAATTAAAATAATTAATATTTATCTGTTAACTACTGTAGCGAAACATAGTTACACGCGTTACGTTTTTAAAAATTAATTACATATTTATTAATGATGTGGTAAAATAACAAATCATAAAAATAAAAAGTATTCAAGTATGTAATACGAGTATTTTCTTCTATTATGACTTAATTTTTTGGAAATTCATCTTTTATATCTTTTAATATACTTCTTAATTTATGTAATATTAGTTTTTTTTTATCTCTAATATTTTCTTCAATTAATCGATAAAACTTATTTTTCTCACATTTTCAAGTCATTTTTTGCAACTTAAAAGTTCTCTTCTTCCCTTACCCCAACTTCTTCTTACTACCTTTCAATAAACTTCATGTTACATTTAAATCTCTTCATCTATATCTCAAATTAAAAATATTATATAAATATACATTGAAAATATGTTAGAATTAATAAGCATATTAGTATGTAAAATAGTAAAAAGTATAATAATAATAATTAAATTGTAATTTAATAAAATAAAATAACGTGTTTACTGGTGTTGATAAATGTGGTAGATTTAATTTTATTCTAAATTTATTTATTCACATACATACTAATAAAAATGGACCTGTTAAAAGTTTGAATGGATTAAATCGCCATGAACGTATCTGATTTTCAGTCATTTAAATATATGTTTTACATTTCAAACCCAAAATAACAAGTTAGTAAAGTAAAAGGTTGGGTTAAACTATCATTTTTGTTCTTTAAATTCTAATTATTTTTGCCGTATAGAAACTTAACCAGCTTCACCTCACCCACTTGGTACAGCTACCAAACATGAATTAAATAATTAATTAGGAATATTCTCCAAATATATTCCATAAAATTTTAGTAGAGAAAATATAAAAATCAATTTAATCTTTATTAGTTAAACATAGTATATAAAAAATAATTTGTAAAAATGTTATGGTATAGTTTCTTTAAATTTTGAATTTAAAGGTATAAACTCATTTTAAGTATTTTTTTTTAATATTTTTAAGAAAAATTGTCTAAACAAATCTATATAAAAATAGTGAAATTGTTTTTTATTATTCATTTTTTTCCTTTCTCTGTTAAGAAATAGTTTTCATTCTTGTAGTACTAAAATCACTTATTTTAGTAGGTGATCTGATTTACAATTGTTTGGTCAATTTTGTTACACAAAAATAATGTTATTTTTAGAGGAAAGATACTAAGTAAGAATTTGGTTCTTGATTTGGTTATTTTTCATATTAAGATCCTAATTATATATAAACATGAAAGATTTTTTCTCTCATTCCTTTAATGGTGTTTTAATCCTGTACATTGTATTAACACTATGTAAATATATTTGATTTTATATATAGGTTGGATAACCCTTATACCACAGATTATCAATATATATATTAATCTTTGCCCTTAAAATATTAATTTTAATTTATTTTGTAAGTAAACTTTCACTTCTTCATCGCTCTTACAAAACAAAGAAAAATATAAAGATGTGAACAAAATACTTTCTACTATTTATAATTATCGTGGCTGGTGGTTGCCTTCTTCAAGATTCAAATATTTTAAATTAAAATTTAAGATCTTCCAAAAGAAATTTATTTGATAAAATTTGTCGTAAGCTCTAAAACTGTGGACTAATTCTGTTAAATCAGCACAGATTCAGCTGAATTATTTTTATGACAATAAATGTTTTTTTTTTTTTAAATTGGACCGGTCTCTTCTTCAACTTATGTGTCCTATAATAAAATTAAACTAAAAATATAAAACATATTTAAAACTGCAATATTAATTTTATAACATTTAAAAAACGTGTCATCACAAATAAAATTTCATTACATATATAAAGTACATCTAGAAATCACAACTTTTCAATTGTCTTTTATATTCATATCTGTTCCCAAATCTTACACTTAATGCAATGAATATATTCTGCAACATTATTTAAATTGTTTTGTTTAAGTCACCATGTTAAATGATCTCACTTAAATTAATTAATATTATAATAATAAGATTCATAATTAATATTTGTTGTGATGCAAACTTCACCAAGTGTGAACTATAACTGTGCCCTGAGTGGTGGAGAAGCAATACATTAACCACATTATTATTCTTTTTTATTTGTGATGATGCCATCTAAAACTATTTTTAACACATCTTTTTCATTCATTATAATATTAAAAATTGTAAAATAACATGAGATTCATTAATATATGAGATCCGTAAAAGAAATATTTTAAATAAACTTTAACTAAAAAATTTGTTTTTAAAAATGACAGTGGAATATATTCATTCCTTTTTCCATTTTCCATTCTTTGTGATCTAAAATCTAACAATTCTGTGTAAAGACTAAAAAAACGTGAGAACTGACTCGGAATCATCATTTAAATATAGTATAACAAATTGAGATTCGTCAAATCAAAATATATATTTAAATATTCTAGACATTATATTAATATGAGATTACACTGATGTCTTTTAATAAATAATATTTATATTCTTTCAATTTTGAAATAGATATTTGCTTGTTTTTAATAAACTATTTATTGACATATTTTTAGTTTTTAAATATGTATTCATCTGCCGAAAACTTTTGATGAATGATGTTTACTTTATTTTTTATTTTTAATAAAATAATATTTACTTTTGTTTGTTTTATTTAAAAAATATTATATTACTTTAAATTTACATAAAAATTAAAATTTTAAATTTCAATTTTTATGAACAAAAATTTAAAAAATATATAAATATAAAAGTTGATGTTCATATAAAATACAAGTTTCATACTTTTGATATTATTTATGGAAATAATCCGTCACAAAAAAGAATTTATATTTATAAACTTGTATTACCCACTAAATAATACGCATGACAACAACATTATTTTACAACGAACTTTTGTCATGATCTGTGTTATATTGTTTGCAATTTAGAAAGTATCAAATGCCTCTTAGAGAAAAAAAATAATAACAGTATTTCAATACTTTAAAAAGGAAAAAAATATTTGTAGATTCTTTCTTTTAATATATGACAATTTTATTTCACTGACCAGTTACAATCGAGATCAATTATTATTAATCTTCATGTCAATAATAGCACATAAAAAAAATACTTAAAAGCAACTTTTTTATAAATTAAAATTAATTTATGGACAGATTAAAGATAAAAATTTTGAAAATTTGTATGAGAGAATTTTTATTACCTAAATATATACATAGAACTCTTAATTTTATTTTATTTTTTCTCTTAAAAATATTTAGAGAAAAACGGACAGAATTTGTGATCTTTCATGTTTATTATTATAAATGAATAATGGGTATGACATTTTCAAATCCCGTTCCTTTAGGTTATACGGTTTCATTAAACCAAATACAAAAGCTAAAACAGTTAAAAACACCATTTGATTTGGTCTGAACTAGATAGAAACGTCCCCTTCTTTTTTATTTAATCAAGGTTATATTTAAGTAATTCTCTATAAATACTTTAAAAATAAAATACATTTTTTTTATAAACTAAAATTAACTTATGTATAAGTTAAAATGAAATTTTGAAATAAACTAATATAAGATAATTTTATAATTGGTATAAGTTAATTATATTTTTTAAATATAATTTATTTTTTATATTTTATTTTCGTAGATTTTTTTTATCATTAATATAAATTAAAACAACCTTATTCGATGATAACTTGATAAATGCTTTTATGTTATATTGTATGACTATTTTTTTTTTGTTTAATTTACTTGAAATTTGAAATATAAATATTAGTTTAAATATAAAAAAATGTAAAAACTTTCTCCGTCCCATCATTTTTGACCTGCACTCCATTAATGTAAAAGGACTAAAATATCTTCTATTTTTTTATTGAATGACTTTCGGATATTTTTAGAAAAATATTTTTCGGAGCTTAAATTTTACATTTAAGAATATGTTTTGTATAAGTTTTTTCGAAAAATATTTTCTGTTCTAAAAACTATTTTTCGGAACATAAATTGATAGATGCAGGTCTTATAAGGGTATTTTTTTGATCAGTTAGAAAGTTTTTGCCAGATAGAAAAAAAGATCGAAGCCCATAAACCAGAATAATGGACCATGACCAGAAGAAACGAGACAAAAGCCCAAGTTTTTAACGGTCTTGTTAATAACGAAAGTAAAACTAGATCTAGCGACATTCTCGAAGCATACCACGAGAAGTAGTAGGATCTGTACTTGTCCCTTTTGGTTTCTACAACAAGCAAAATAACAACAGCAACAATAGAGCAGAGGAGGGAAGAAGAAAATCAAAAGTTTTATTTTGCTTCGTAGTAATGGCTACTCTTTCAAGCTTCATCGCTGCACCGAAGAATCCTAAGACCCACTTTCTCTCAGGTGATTTCTTCCATCACGGTCATCATTACCATTTTCATACCAGAAGGTCTAACTTAATCCGAAAGTCCCTTTTTTTCTTGTTGGGTCGAATGAAATTCGACGAGATAAATGTTTTTGGAATGATTTTGATTGTGTGACTTTGGTGTTTGGTTCCCAGATAGTGGGGAAGTTTGATTAGATTCATTTAGTTGGATTGTGTTAAGAGATTCCTCTTCTATTGGACCATGTTTGTTTGGGGGTGAAATGAACATGTGGAAGATAAGAATGTGAACTAAACTTGATTATTGTGTATGCCTATATACATTGCCATTCTTCACTCCAACCTACTATAGCATACTGAACGTATATTTCATTTTGAGGAGCTGGATGATTCATACATGTATGCTGCCTTCTTTTTCTATGTTTTGTCTTGGAGAAATATATAATTCGGCTGCGAAACATGTTACTTGTGTGTTCGTGTTGTTTTGGCCCCCAAAAGTTTCCATAAGTACAAATTGATCCCCAAAGATATGAACTTGTTATGTTAGCAAGTTTATGACATTGGTAGAGTGAACTTGTTAGCAAGGCAACATTTTTATGACCAATTTGTGTATAAGAAAATCTGCAAAGACCAAAACAATACAAGTAACCTCTTTCAAAGATCAGATTATATTTTCTCTTTGTTTTATTTTGCCTTTTGTAATTGTGTTGAAGTCTGTTTACATGTTAATATAATTTTGGAGAACATAATTGTGATGTCAGGAGATGCAGTGTTGGGCAAGGTATATGGGTCTTTTTATCATTACAGGTTTTAGAGATTTTCATATATCTGTACGTGTGACAAATATCTTAATGAAAAATCTTTGAGCAAATTTCATGGGATAAAGGATGGTGTTTGATCCTTGCTACTGTAATTATGAATGGTAACACCCCTTTTTTAGTTATTCTCCAGAAATCTAATACTCGGATTGATGTCAGGTTCCTCATTGATGCCGATGGAGAAACGCTTCTTGAAAATCAGCTCTGGTGAACACTTTCCAGGTTCCTCTGTTAGAGCTAAAACATCACGTAACCAGCCACTTGTTATTCGAGCTGTGTAAGAGGACTTAACCTTCTTGTGCATTCTTTTTTGTGGTGTGGGAGTTACATTACTGTTTAATATAAGGCTAGAGTATGGTTTGGGTTGTCAAAAAAACTACTGACATACAAAGAGAATGCTATTTCTAGATACTGAAAAGCTACAACAGTTGTCTTAATAACCTTACAATATATAAAACAGAAAACAATATCTGATCCACCTTATCATGGATGACTAATTGATAAAAAGAAACTGACTCCTATTTACAAGTCCTTGTATAACAGAATAATGAAGCTCCAGTAAAAGCAGTTATATAGTAGTTATCAAAAATATTATTAAGCTCCAGATATTCTTGTTGTTTCATTTTGTGTTTCTAATTAAATAGTGTTGTTGTCATCAACTGTATCTTACATTTATAACTGATTTGCTTGTCTAAAATATTGGCAGCATAATTTAAACAAGTTGGTGTACCTTTTGGCATATGTTGACTTCATAGTGTTTCTAATCTCTCTGCTAGAACAGTGGTGATGATGGAAGATCAAGCAGTGGAAGTATTTTTATTGGTGGTTTTGTATTGGGAGGCCTAATTGTTGGAGCATTGGGTTGTCTTTATGCACCTCAGGTATGTCTGCAGAACCAACTTTGTCCGTTTTTAACTCTTTGCTTTTCATGTGGCTGGGCAGGTCTCTTTTTCTCATTAGCCATATTGTGTAATATTGTCTGCTTAATTCGTGAAGAATATACTTTACTTCACTTAGGTCAAAGTTTAGTTTTGCTCAAATCAGATGTGAATGAATATACACGTAACAAATCATTTACACATTGAATTCTGTATTACTTAATTTCCATCATTCTTTTCTTGTGAAGTTGCAAGATAGTTTCCTCATTATGTATGGGTGTATCAAATTTTCAACATGCATCTATTTGTGTCAGCTCTATTTGGAATCATCAAATCTATGTTGTTTTTCAACAATTGTTGTTAGGGTTTCTTTCCAAAGGCGCTAGGAAAGAAAGAGATGCAAAGAGGAATATACTAGATTTTAGAACTTTTTCTATCTGGTTTATGAACTGCAATTTTTTGCAATGGTCTGATATGCATATATATCAATTTTTTAACTTGAAAGATTGTTTACTGAGTGTAAAGGTCAGGAAAGAGATTATCTTTGACTTCTATGATATTAACTTTGCAGATAAGCAGGGCACTAGCTGGAGCAGATAGTAAAGACTTGATGAGGAAACTTCCGAAATTTGTGTACGATGAAGAAAAAGCTTTGGAGGTCAGAAAATTTCCCCGCAGTTACTCTTTACTTGAAAGTTAAACATTTTGCTCATTGAGTTTGTCTGAATGTTTATTAAAGAGGAAGAACCTGAGTTTATATTCAGTATACGAAATTCACTCCCCCCACCTCCTACTCAAAAAAGAAAAACATTACCAAAACTTGGTGCCTTGTACCGAAAATCTGCATGACCGAGGACAATGCTTGCACATAAGTAAATATTTGTAAGACTGTCACATTGACATAAAAAACACAATATAATAAGCTAAATTCATTGTTAATGTAACTTATTTACAGTCATGTATTTGTATTATGCAGGCATTGAAGGTAAATCCTTATAAATTATGGAATATAGCAGAAATTAAAAATAACTATGAAACCACATGAGGGAAAAAGAGTGCATTTCTGAGCTACAATGTAAGTGCTTCTGTAGTGGTCGTGGAACGTGAGACATCTTTTGGGGAAGAAAGTGACTCACTAACATGCCTGCGAAATTATGGTGTGTGGTTGGATTTTGTTTTCCCTTAAAAAGAGTGACGTGATATATCATTATTTATCAGTACAAACTTTCTCACATGGATTTTTTAATAAAAAAAAAAAAACCCTGTGACAATTGCACTTGATCTATTAACTTGTACTCTCTTTTTGTCATACAAACTAATATAGTTAAATTCCTGTTATTTTCTTTTGTGAGTGATAAAAACAGAGGAGTCGCAAGGTGCTGACTGAGAAAATAGCAAAGCTGAATTCTGCCATAGATGGTGTTTCTGGACAGTTGAAGCCCTCTGATGAAGTCCCAGATGAAGTCCCAGATGAAGTCCCAGAAGAAGACCAAGATGAATCGGCAGCGAACTATGAGGAAATGGAAGCTTCCGTACAATAAATCGTTTCACGCTATTTGAGCACAAATTATCATCATCTCTCTTTTCTTACTCAAGAAAATATGAACTTTGGCTACTGCTTTTAAGTTTTAGGAGTTAAATTTGCTTATCATATTTAGCTATTTCATTTGTTTACGTATAAGGTATATCTAGTGGAAACTTTGGTTTATTCCGAGGAATAAGAATTTATAAAGTATAAAGAGATTGCCGTTGTGAAATTGATGACCATAACTTGCTTTTGCATGATTAAATATATTAATGTATGCAGTTGTCACAAGTTGATTCCGGCATACGTATATGTTGGATTTATCTTTATGTTCTCACCAGGTTCTGTGACAATGACAATTTATACCAATAATTCATTTTGGAGTGCATCGGAAACTTGTAATTATTGTTATTATTATTAACATTTGAAGCAGATACCTTGTATTCATGATTCTAACACTTTGAAAAATACGATGACTATGTATGATTTTCTTCCATACCTACCAATAAACATTGTCCCACACAAATATGACTTTTATATTTGTGTATCAGTATCTTGAATGAAGTCAGAAAAGAAGTGCATCATTAAAAAAATGAACGTCAGCATAACAATTAGAGAGAAAAAGTTTATGCATGAACCAATGTCAACCGCCATCAATATTTACTGAAAACAATTAGGAAAAACAGAAACCTCACTTATTGGAAAGGAGATGCTGACAGATACACTGAAACATCCCAATACCAACAAAATTGTGACAAAACACATGCAAGTGTTGACGTTCATTCCAAATTTTCTTCTTTGGTGTGTGTGTCTATGATATATATATATATATATATATATATATATTTTTTTTTTTTTTGTTTTGCGTGTAATCATTCTAAAATGCAAAACAATTGCATATTTTATGGATTTGTAACAAGGTAAAAAAATGTAATGGCTCGCTCTCTTTTAAGCATTACCGTGCATGTTTCTTTTGTAAAACTTATGTATCAATTTATGAAAAATTTACAACTTTGCTTTGATTGTCCTTCGTTGGCGTAATTTGGTCTAAACAAATTTAAATATATACATTTAAATAGCATGTAATATTAGTATGTACATCACTATTAGTATAGTCAAACAATCTTTTTACCAACGGTTTAAATTTTCGTTAGGCAACACTGTATTAATAAATTAAAACTTCTTGCTTAATATTTTTTGTTTATCAGCAAATAGTAATATTATTTTTAGGGTTAAATAGGTTGTTGGTAACTTCGAAATTGATTTGTATTGATATCTTAAAAAAAAAAAATCAGTATTTTTTATGTCAAACATTTGATAAATATGTTGATTCTAATAGTTATTTTATTACTTTAAAATTAATACTATTAAAATGTTAATTATGACAATGTCAAATGCTAATATATATATATGTACATTTGCTACTAAAATTATTAGATGTGCTATATGTTACGCAAGAATAACGAAACTACTTAATGGAGCAAATTAAAAGTATTTATTGAATGTTGAATACTAAAAATATTTTAAATATATCAATTTTAATACAGGAGAATTTTAAAGGTGAAAAAGACTTATTTAACCTTAAATTTTTACTAGTAACTCTTAAGTTTATTTATAGAATAATATTAACTTTGTTGTAGCACTATCATCATTTCTTAATTTATATGATGATGGCAAATGAAATTTATGTTGACATATCGATCAGACAAGTTATGAAATGCATAACACCATGTCATAGTTAATATTCATTATATACATTAAAAAAAAAAACTCATCCAGTAATGATTGACCATATTTGCATTTAAAAAAAACTTAAAATAATTAGATAATTAAATAAAAAGAGATAAAACTAAATTAAAAAATTGTTTAGATAACTTTTCTCTCAAAACTTTTATATAAGTAAAAAATAAAAAATATGGAATGAATTATAACCTAATATATATATATATATATATATATATATATATATATATATATATATATATATATATATATATATATATATATATTATTATTATCACATATTAGTACGATATTATATACATTAAAAAAAAAAACTCATCCAGTAATGATTGACAATATTTGCATTTAAAAAAAACTTAAAATAATTAGATAATTAAATAAAAAGAGATAAAACTAAATTAAAAAATTGTTTAGATAACTTTTCTCTCAAAACTTTTA
>Ga0099824_1006450_pt1 | contig 16080 bp, 9 predicted proteins | sample SiratrowhiteBW_FD_76837 | JGI IMG/M metagenome (GOLD analysis project Ga0099824, IMG submission 76837) | Root nodule microbial communities of legume samples collected from California, USA - Siratro white BW | ecosystem: Host-associated > Plants > Roots > Nodule | place: USA: California...
AGACTATTTATGTTAGCATGAATTGAAAAAAAAAAAAAAAAAAAAAATATAACCAAAATAAAAAAATTTAAAAAAAGAAAATGAAAAATTATAAAAAAAAAAAAAAAAAAAAAAAAAAAAAAAAAAAAAAAAGAAAAAAAAAAAAAAAAAAAAAAAAAAAAAAAAAAAAAAAAAATTTATTTAAACATAAATTAAAAAAAAAAAAAAAAAAAACATTATACCCAAATGCACAATATTTGAAAAGAGACATGGATAGTTTCTAATTAATACATGATTTCATTCGTGGATGATAATCAAATTTGATAAAAGAAAGGGTAAAGAAAAATACTAGTAGAGTAGTGACCATTATAATAATCAAGAAAAAATAATTGCATGTCATTCCCTTGCCCATGTCACAATGTATTCCCTCCCATATGGACATGCACAAGAACTACATATGTTTCCCTATCTATGTTAGAATGTCCAAAAAGGCATCAGTAGTCTTAATCAAAATAAGTCTAGACTATATAATTGTCTATTATTTACTATAGCATTAATATGACAGTGGTAATATCGAGATGATAGTGATGATGGCAGTGCCGATAAAGGAAAGTGTGATAACAACAATGGTCGAAGTGGTGCTACTTATAATAACAATGATGTCAACAGTTAACAATAATGACGACATAAGTGGTGACATTAATGGTGGTGGTGACAATGTATCAGTAGTTGCTATGATGAAGATTATGTGATGATTAAAAGAAGTGGTACCAAAAGTTTTGACAACAATGGTGAAGTGGTGGTAGTTGTTGTGATAGAAATGATGATGATGGTGGAAACTACATATATGGGGTGGCGGTGGTAACAACAAAGATGGTAGTGGTGACACGGAAAACAATGAAAACAGTGGTAAGAGTGGTGGTAATGACAACTAGGACGGTGATGACAAGGATAGTGATGATGACAGTGGTTGTAATGAAGGGGGTGGTGCGAGAGTAAGAGCAAGGTCAACTATCCTATCTTATTACTTTCTAACTCAGCTTCCCTCAGGAGCAGAAATACATTATGCTAGTAGGATGGGAAAAATAATCAGGTAAGGAGATCATATCTTGCCAATGTACCAACCGAGCAGGGTAGGATAGTTATCCTTTCCTGTCTTATTAAGTCCTAGCCACCAAATGACCCTTAAAGTACTGAATTGTATACCACACATATGAGTAACTTTTTCTTAGAAAAAATAACACACATATAAACATACATACATACATATATATAAATATAAATATATATATATATATATATATATATATATATATATATATATATATATATAGTATGCATATATAGAGATAGACATGTTGGAGATCTAATACCAATTAGAGATATAATCATATTATAGTATATAAATGGATGCAAGACTCAGCTTTCGATTTTTTGAATTTGAGTTAGACTTAAAATTTACTTTCTAAAATAGTAAGAGATTATCCTAGTAAGGATTTTAGGACCTATTGTCTCTTCCGTCATTGAATCACCTACAAATACCCAGTCTCAAGATGTACATTCCTCTACGTGATGGGTGCATTGAAAATCTTACATAGCTTTGTGTTTTCCTTTTACCCGCAAAAGAAATGTATTTGTCTTAATCCAAACATCCAAAGCCCCAGTCACTCTGAAAACACACCATTTTACTCCTCAAACTCCAGACCCCTTTCACTTCGTTACAGATCAATCTTGTCCGAGCAAAATCAACCTTCAAAAATCAAAACCCAAAAATCATTCCTCTAATACTAAACCCAAAACATAGCGTGGAAATTAGAACCTCAATGCCCTCGCCATAGCACCAACAACCAACATCAAGGTCTTCAAAATTTCAAACACCACCTCCAACAGTTGACTACAAAGCCTAGGGTATCAGAGCCATCATTTCTTCTTCGTAAAGAAGCTTCGTTTTCACTTTTCCTTAAACTTGACCAATTTCCCACTCCTCTCCCTCGTCAATTAGAAACTTAATCAACCAATTAAATTTTTCACCGGTGCATTGAGGAACGAACAAATGCACCAGAAATTTCGCCACCCAGGAATGAAGCGAATGCACGATATTAGCGGTTGACTTTTGAAATTGAATTTATAGACGAAACAAAGAAAGTGGCGTTCGTAGATTCGACAGAATTGGAAAAGAGAAAACGATACCTGCGATCAGAATAAGAATCGCGTTGAAGGGTGTGGGGTTAGGGATGAAAACGACGTCGCAGCTACGGAGAGAGAATCAGAATCAGAGTTCTTCTTCCTTCGGTTTTCAAAGGCGTAGAGAGAACAGAGAAAAAAATTGAAAAGAACGTGCCTCAACGCTTCAAAGCCCTTAACAATTAACTGAGTAAAATTTTTGCGAGCGTAAACCATTAATTAATTAACGTTAACTATTAGAGATAATTGTAAATTACGATAATTAGTTCATCTCAACGCTAATTTATTTTAATATGTTTAACACTGTATTTCTTATCGAATATATTTAATATATAAAAAATAAAAATAAAAAATCATTTGAAATTTAGTTATTGTATTATTATTATATAAAGAGAACAGCAGGGTTGCATTTGATTACAGAATATTATGACCACTTCAAATTTAAAGTGTTCAGATCTATTTGTGAATTTTTTTATTTGGTTTATTTTGGTAAAACAATCACCACTTCAAAACCAGTACACATTTCACTATTTCTTTGTTGATTCCCGAAAATTATGTTATGTTTTTTTTTTTGGAATTAATAGATTTGTTAAAAATATCAATTTAAACTTATTCTTTGTATTGTGAGTTTTATTACGATAACATAAAACTCATTTATACATATCATTAACTAATCTTTAAATTATGACAAGATTAGTCTATACTTCATTTGAATAAAAAAAAAAATTTTACTCGAGTCAAAATATTTTCTTTTGAACAAAAATTTTTTCTCACTTGAACTAAAATATCTTTGTTTAAGCAAAAGTCAAACAGAAAATAGATTTAAATTTTAATTAGATTCGTTTAAAGAGAACTTTTCACTTTAGATAAATATGTGAAAAAATTAAGTGTATATATGATCTTTTAAATTTATTTCAATATTTCAAACATTACTCATCATTCTCAAGAGATATATTTTTCTACCAAACATCATATATATATATATATATATATATATATATATATATATATATATATATATACTATTTATCAAACTTTTTTAATAAACATACAGAACATATCAACAATTTATCAATTTTCAAGTATCATGACATTTTTAATTTTTTCAATCTATCATAGAATTCATTTAATAAATCTTAATAATACTGTGATTCTTACTCTTATAACTTATTTATTAGTTTTCAATTAAATTTTCATTCTTTGCTCACACCTAACTCTAAATGAGGTTTATTTACAAAAGTGGTGCAGATTTATCTCCAAATTATAGATATGGGCAAATTTTAAAAAAATTATATAATTAGATAAGTCGTATTTGGAGACACGTTTTAAGATGAAGAAGTCGTGTTTAGTAACACGATTTCAATATGCAGCGAAATCGACTTTTTGCCAAAAGTCGTGCTAGGAAGCACAACTTCTACATAATTTTTTTTTTTTAAATTCTCACAGTTATACTTTATTATGATTTATGAATTTTTTTCTTACTGTACGAAATGTTCATGCAATATTATTTTATATTGCTTGCTTTGCCAGTCTAGTACGGGAACTGATAACCTTCAAAAATTACATTGCATGCAAAAAAATGACGTCATACATGAAGGGAACATTACCTTACAATTGTTCAATACAATAGAATTGAACACACTAAAAATAGAAAAAAATATATATTCTGAACAATAATTAAATACCCATAAAATATATAACATGCTTAGTTTACAACACCAATTTATAACATTTTCTCTCAACTAATCATCAATTCAAACATTCAATTTCATTCCAATAATTAAACATTTCAAACCTGCACAAAAAAGGGAATGCAACTCAACAAAGTCTACATATCTAAAACTACCATCAATTGCCAAACCCAAACTGCATTATAAAATCAATTAAACAAACCAGTTTTAGTTTAAACCTGCAAGAGACTCAACACAGATAACTCAAATTAAATTTCTAATCCTAAATTTCAAATTCTAAAGTATTACAACATCATAAACATACAACTACAATGTTTAGTTTCTCTTACCTTATTTGAACAAATACTTTTTCAAAAAAACTCACAAACCCTAAAAGTACATCACAGAATATCTGATCAATGATTAGACTAAATTATAAGGATGTGGAACCAACAAAGACTCCTCATAAAGTCTCTGAAGCACATGCAACAACTATTTAGAGACCTATAGAACAAATTTGAAACGGAATCAAAAGAGAAAACTAGTAGAATTAAACCCACTCTAACGAAGTTTCTGATCGAACAGTGTTGTTCAAATTGCTACCATGAGTTTAATGGTAAACCCCAAGTTTAATAGTGAACCCCGGTTGTTGATGTGACAAATGATAATTTTAGAGAGCAGGTTGAGAGAAAAGAGATGAGGGATTTAAAAAAATATAATATTGTGAAGGTAAAACTTAACTCTTAGCTTTTTTTAATAATCAAGTATTTTTAATTTATTAATAAAATATTAAATTACTCATTTAACTTTTATCTCTAAAGACAAATCTCTATGTAATTATACTTTTTATTGAATCTTATCTTTTATTTTTAAAATATTTTCATTCCTTTTCGAAAAATTGCAAAAAAAAAGTAAAAACATATCAAAAATCAAATTCCCGGAAAACGAATTTTCAACTTTTTTTTTTTTTCTATAAATCACCTTTCACAGTTAAGAAATTACTCTCTAGAACCCAATTCTGAATTTGCAAGTAAACAGGTCTATTTTAGAAAATAAAGTGTACAGATCTATATGTGAATTTTTCTTTTTATTTGGTTTATTTTGGCAAAACAATCACCATTCAAAACCAAAAAACATTTCACTGGTTCTCTGTTGATTCCCGAAATTATGTTTTGGTTTGTTGAAATTAATAGATTTGTTAAAAAAATCAATTATCTCTAATCCCTTTGGATTTTGAGTTTTATTACGAAAACATAAAACTCATTTAAACATTTCATTAACTAATCTTTGAATTATGACAAAGATTAGTCAATACTTCATCTGATTAAAAAAAAAGAACATTTTTTGGTTAACAGTCTATAACTTATATAAGAGTTTCTTTTTACCATACCCAACAAGATGAACTTATTGAGAACAATGCCCCTTGCTTGGTTTCTCATACAAGACAAAACAAATCTTAACCATAATTTTCAATACAAGCACTTTCAGTGTAACCAATAAGCATAGTTCACCCCTCCATGGAACTACAATTTGATCAGCAGAACCATAAATTGCAAGTGCAAGTCACAGAACTCTGGTGGCAGTGAAACTATACTCCAAAAAGTTACAACAATCTGATGTGATCCTTTGAAGAGATGTGGCATTGTGCTTAATTCACAGAGGCAATTTGATTTTCTCAGACCATTTGAAGATATCAGAATACACCTTATCACCTCCTAGATCTTCTCCTGTGGCCCCTGCTGCCACTCTAATAACATCCTCAATCAATGCAAAGTTTCCCATGATGTCAACATGAGCACCACTTTGTGTGCCTCTTCCTTCCAGCAAGTTGGCTGGAGGAGAATGATCATATTCTCTAATGTAGGTGCGAATGCCAGAAGGGTTGAATCTTGTTTTTCCACGCCACCCTTTAGCACACATGAAGCCTGAGCTTAGAACTGGCACAGTCTCATCTCCATCAACAGTGTACACTCCACCTTGCAGACAGCTATCTTCACCATTACCACCATCTTGTGTAGTGTCAATTTCAAAAGGAATGTAGCACTCAGCAAAGGGTGTTAACTTGTAGACATAAGACCTTTCAGTTGGTAAGCCAACTCCATACAAAGAGAAGATTTCCATTTCAGGAGCATTTGGTAATCTGCAGTATCAATTGAATACACAAAAATGAGTGACTACAAATTCTAATACTGTCAAAAACCATGAAATGACAAAAGTAAGTAACCAAAAATTCTTACTTTGTTTCCAAGGGATTTGACCAATACTTGTAGTGACTGTATTTAGGGTCATCCAAATTGTCAGCAATTCCGTAAGAGAAATGAGCACTGCCACGAGCCATCATCTTTGGAGCAACAAAATGAAGCAGGTCTACAATTGAGCTAGCTGTATAAACCTTATGTTCAGCAACTGCTCTTACTCCTTCAATTCCCATTTCATGGTATTCCGTCCACACATCACGACAAGTTGTATTAGCAACACTGCGACCCTTGTGGGCACCCTGTTAACAAGAAACTGAGTATAAACTAAAAACATAATAGATTCAGAAAGCTAGATAAAATATTTGGTAAAAGTAGCCTAAGAATTTAGCTTAACTCAACAAAATTTACTTTTGAAGTGAGAATTATCCCAGTCTAACAAGAACTATGTTACTCATCATATTTCTAATACGAGATCTAAACACACCTCCTCGAATCGAGAACTAAACATCTACAGTGTAGATGATCCAGTAACAGATATAGAATAGACTCTGATAACCATCATAGAAGTTGAGCTTAATATATAACTCAATCTCACAAAATTAGCTTTAAGGTGAAAAAATTGTCCAACTCTTATAACTAATTAAACTCTTATAACTAATTAGGCATTGTTAAAATAACCTTACCCGGAAGTCAGTCATCTCAATCTCAGAGGAGGGTGCCTCAGCCACATCTCTTCCAAATGATATCATCCTTCCATAGTTGACAGAATTTGTTTCATTTGAGTCTTGGTCTGTTAACTGAGTATTATTATTGCTGTTCTTTCTCCTGCTAGGTTGATAGCCTTCCTCTGGTGACCAGTCAAGATCACCCCATATAGTATTTCCTCCTCTTGGTATCATTGACATTGTTGAGTCCCAAGAACGGGTCATCTTCATCACATGTTGCAAGGTTTGAAGCCGAAACAGATCGTTATCTAAGAATCCTGGAGCTATTGTCCTTGATGTATAACAAGAAAGAACCAAATTAAGTTTAAGTCTAAGATGCCGAAAAGAAAATTACTGATATAGCATTAGTGCCAGATGTAATCTTAATTTCCTTTCTAAATGCGGACAAGACAGAACTATTTACTTGGCAAAATATGTAATCAAAAGAAGAAATTGTAAGGAGAAGAAAATTCTCAAAAAGGTATTATAAACTACAAAGCACAGCTTATTTAAACAGCTAGAGCAAACAGGTAGGTAGCTAAAATTTGAGCAAATCACATTGATACCTCTTAAAGCTTCTTGAAATTGCACATGAACCTATGCTTTTTTTAAAGTTTACAACAATCCCCTTGAGAGGTATACACTATAATGTGTAAAAGATATATTTCAAACAATTAAAGAAGGTAAGTGTAGGGAAAAAAAGGAAGTAGAATTGACAAAATATGATGAAACCTCAGCAGTAATTTTCTTCTTAGCAACTGACATGACCAATAAGTAAATTTACCTGGCAACAGCAATATCCCTGGCCTCAGCTGAGAAAAGCCCTGCAATAGCCTTGGGAACACCCAAAAATGGTCCACCAATGTTTAAAACTGCCTTTATATATTTAGAACACCAATCTGGTCCTCCCCCACCACCCATTGGAGCTGGTGCTTCAACCCATTTCATAAAATGAAGAAAGTATAACACACCCATTGAATGTGGAATAATAACTGCCTTATTCCCACCATTAGTAGCAACCATAAGTTCTATGTTGCTTTTTATCCGACTAAGTGTTTGATCCCTCACCTGATCAAAAAAAAGATTCAGCAAAATCTTATGAGTTATTATCAATGTACTTCTTTAGGTGAGGGATGTGGGGCGCAAGAACTGTAGGTAAAATCAATTATAGAATATATACCTCAGTGTTCTGAAATGCTATTCTCCAATCATATGCAGCCATGTACATGGTTTTTTCTTCATAACCAATGCGTGCCAAGTTAGCAATCAGCACTGCCCATACAAAGTATCCTGCAGCAAAGTAATCAGCAGCTACAAGTCCAGAGACAGGCCTAACTCTTATGCCTGGTGGGTCTAATCCTGTTTCATTGTCCAGTGACATGTGATCCACCCAGCATGAAGGTCTGCAGAACATTCATCAAGAAAAAAAACATAAATCCTTATCCCACCATATATAGGTCTACAGGAACTTAGTTACAAGTATCACAAGCATACGTTAAGATTGCAAGTTAAAAAGAAAAGAACAACTAGAGTCAAAGGTTTACAGTAAAACAATGACAGAACCACACATCATTCAGATAAAGACAAGTTGTGAGAACACACTCTCTTAAGAGAAGTTAATTCAAACAACTATAAACGCACAAACAAAATAACTCAAAAGCGCAAAATTTAACCATCTCAAGCAATCTCGTCACAAACCAAAAAAAGAGACCATAAAAGGAAGTCCCCTTTCAATTCATTGCTTCCAAAGACTCCACCACCAATAATGGAAACAAGTTGACAAATCCGTCCAACGTTCCAAAACTAGAGTGACATATTTCAGCATACATCACCAAACGTTACCTATTTAGGACCATTCCAATCTGCTATCACCCGTCATCATCCTCATCAGCATCAACCAAAAACAGAAACACAACACACCAATAACATAAAGCACTTACCCACTGGCACGTCAAACAAGCCAGATCCATACATCACCAATCAAATTAAGGCAATGACTAAGAGTAAATACTCTATGTACTAACAATGTGAAGGAGTCTTACAATATCAGCTGATCACAAAAGTTCATGTATGTTAAGTTTATTTGACTTTTATAATAATACTAATAAGTATCTTAAAAGTCATATTATGTTTTCTGATCAGTTAACAATGTAAAAAAATTATGCTAACAGTGTATAGAAATTGAACTCAATGAACAAAAACAAGAGTTTTTATCATAATCAACAAAAAGAAAAAAAAAAACAGAAACACAGCATACCAACACCATCAAGCACTTACCTAGTAGAATGACAGAACAAGTCACAAGCAAACATCACCATCAAATCAGATGTAAGCAGCAAACAAAAGCAAGAACAAGAAAGATTGTTTGCTGATGATACCTTTTGTATACTTCTCCAAAGGTACCACCCCACAAGCGTTTCCTGAACAACCCTTCAGCGCACTGATGACCCTCCCATAGTTCAAGCCCCCCAGTGACAATCCCCGGCACAAAAACAACAGGGTGCTTCACCCTGAGCCCCTCCTTCTTGAGCTTAAGGCCCGGTGGGTCAGGCATAGGCCCAGTGAATGCCTCGGTCACGTACTGCGGAATCGAAGATGGCATCATCTGATACAGAAACAGAAGAAACCACCACAACGTGCAAATGCACCCCACCAACCAGCAACAGCTATCCAAACACGACCATTTCCTCTTCTTCCTCTCCCCCACCTCATCTTTCTTCTTCTTACTCTTCTTATTCTTATCATCTTCTTTCTCCTCTTCGCTTACCACATTCGGCTCTGAACTCGGGCCCGGAGCCTGTTCCTTTTCCGGCCCTTTTCTCCGACGAAGCAAAGACATCTTCTACAACACGTTACAAGCTTCAAACCTCAATTTCCCCAGAAAAAAAAAAATCACTTTTTTTCAGTTTCTCTCTTTCTTTTCTTCCGTTCACGTTTTCCCCATAAATTACAAAACAAAAGGGCAGCGTTATTTTCCCCAAAGATTGAAAATTTAAACGGAAATCAAAAACCCATGATCATAAATCGTAATGGGCAGCTCGGCCAGCTCAGAATTCAGTTTTTCTTCAAAAAAAAAAGAAAAAAAACACGGCTGCTTTATCCGAACATAAAAAAATGAACATCAAGTGGCGTGAGTTATTGGTTATGGCATCTCTGAAGCACTTAACGGAAACTGATCTTGAAGCTATGTCTTCTTTTTCTCTCTGTGTCTCAGATTTTGTCGAGAAAGAAGGAGAAGCTTATCAGGAATTTTTGAAGGTGCGGTTATTGGTTGTGTTATTGAGTGATGGTGGGTCTCAGAATGAGATTATTAAAACCGAATTCAATAACGTGGCAGACATTAATTGGATCGATTTAACGATATCTGCGTTGGTATCAAATGATGTCAATTATTTGAGTCTGAGGGGTCATAAGAAGGACACTGAGAAATGTATGGTTCGATAAAACAATTCTTTTGTTTTTCCTAATTATAGTTTTTTCTATGAGATTAGATTGTTTTGTTTGAAAATTGTCAAATTTAATTAGATTTTCCCACAGATATTTAAATTTTGACTTGTCGTGTTATGATTGATTGAAGAAATACTAATTTTTTTATTAAATTTTAAAGATTTATTTATTTTAAATTAAATATTATTAAAATTGAAGGTGACAAAATAAGTACAAGTTCAATGTAGATTTTTTTTTAATTTGGTGAGGGTAAGTGGTACTTTAGTCAAGTTTGTCGGTTTTTGTACCCTTTTCAAAAAAATGTATTATATATATGAAATATTAAAATTAATTTATTGGAATTAAAATAAAACACTATAAATTTAAAAATTATAACTTTTGTCTTGATATTGATTAAAGTATATATTTTATTCAAATCATTAATACTTATAAACTAAATTTTAATTATAATTAAATAGTTAAATATGTAAAATAACACTCTTAATTTAATTAAAATTATAAATTATGTTTTTTAAGTAATATATATTAAAAAACACTAACAGGGAAACAACCGGATTAATCTATTTTGTCGTACTAATAAAAATACACCAACTTTGAACATGATCAAGTAAAGTTAAACTTTAAAGCTGGAAAATTCCATTATGATCTTAAGTTGCATGATGAAGCTATCGTTTATAATTTTTTAAAATTTGATTTGTCATTCTGCTATTAATTTGTATTATGTGGCATTGGATTCCCTTTATAATATTTATAGTACTGACTATATATAATTTAATAGTGTATCAGAGTATAAGGACATGTTTGAACTTTTCTATGAGATTGAATGTACTGTATTAATAACGGTCTGCATTTGAAAAATATTTTTTAAAATAATTCTTGATAACATTATTTCATGAAATTAGAAAGTTGTTGTAAGCCTTATTCACATTAATGATATTAAATGTGACACAGTGATATATATATATATATAAAATAAATTGGTGATAGAGTTGAATTTATTTACTTATCAAATTATTTTGGTGTGGACATTTCTAAGACTAAAGTAACGCTATTAGGAATCAAAGGGACAAATCTTTATGAAATCTTACTGGAGTAAAATTCAAAACCTTAATAATTTGTTTACTTTATTTTCTTATCAAAACTCAAATCATTTTGTATTTTTTTTCATTAAATAAAGATTCAAAACTTGATAAAAAGGTTAATGACAAAAGGAGAAGTAGATTTTTTAGGCTAAATCAAAGCTTACGAGGCAGGCAATCAAAAAACACGTTAGGGTTATAGGTTTTTACTATGCAAATTTAATCATAATGATAGATAAGGTGGAGTCAAATAAAAAGATTAAGAGAATGATATTGTTTTTGCTTATGAGTGAAGAGATATTAATAGAATTTTGACTCAATGTGATTTTAGTTTTTTTTTCATAATTTTTTATTAAAAGTAACAGACAAATTTCACTTAAAAGAACGAGAAATAAAAAAAATTATAATAATTTTTATAATAAGTTTATGATTTTGGTGTTGATGAATAAAATGCGCTAGATCATCTAAAAAGTATATGAAACATTTAGATAAAAAAAAAATATGAATATGTTTAAACTTCATCTTATCGGTGTTTCTTCTATATCATATAAATTTTGACTTTTTATATATTATCTTCAAATTAAACTCAAGTCTTCTTTAACGTATATATAAAATACATCATATAATATATTTTCTTAAATTTATCATACAAGTCAATTTAGTTCCTTTATTTTTCATATTTTTTTAAGTGTAACATTTGCACTACTAATTAAAAACACAAGAAAAACTATAAGAAAAATCAAAATTATATTAACATATTTAAGTTAAATTAGACATATATAAAACGATATTAAGATGATTATCACTTTTGACACGTAAGAAGATTAAATAATTTAAGATTTTATTATTATTATATTATCTGATTTTTATATTGTATTATTTAAGAGATTTAATTTAACTTTGTAATGACTAATAATTTCATAAAAACTTTATTTTATTTATTTATTTATTTATTATTATTATTATTATTATTATTATTATTATTATTATTATTATTTGTATATGACACTATAACGTTGAGAAAAGTATGAAAAAGTATATAAAATATATTAACATGAAGACATAAATAAAGATATATCTTAAGTGAATAAAAAATAAAGTACGTTCAATTAGAAACACTTTACCCGTTAATGATAATTATTATATAAAAAATTAAAAAAATTAAAAACATGAAAAATATAATATAAATTAATTAAATAGATAAATAAAATAAAGTTATTGACATTTTTGTTGAGAAAATATAATTATAATATTAACCAATAAATAAAATAAAATAAAATTAGGAACACTCGTTAAGCTAAGACAATTCTCTATCCCACCTTTTTCCTTTATTTATTTTTTCACTTCACTCACTCTTCCGACCACATCTATTTACAGTAAAAAAATAATTTTTTTATTTATTTTAAATGTTAGTAACGATTATAAATTAAAATTTTTAAACTTATGCTTATCTTTTCTTTGTAGGAAGATATAAGCTAATCCTTATTCTTTATTATTATTACTATTTTAAAAACCATTTGGTTCAAATTTTTTTCATTTTTATTAATAAAATAGTTGGTCATATAATATTTAAATTATTTAAAAATAAAATAATTGAATGCATTGTAATTGAAAAATACTGTATTATAATTTTTGAAATGTTAAAATAATCATTTTAATTTGTCCAACGTCACACATTAATTAATTTAATTTAAAAACTATTTATATGGTGAAATGTTTTAATATATATATATATATATATATATATATATATATTAAAAAACAAAATTTAAAAAAAAAATAATGAACTGGTTGTTAGTTAGTATTTATAGTCCCCTTTATCACACTGGACAACCCACGTTCCTTTGTTTTAGGTGAGTCAACGGTCACCTTAACTTACCTATTTTACCCCTCTTAACATAATCATATTTCTTTTCATACAAATAGTATATTTTGACAGATATAAAACATACAAATGTTATATACATCTATGTTAAATTATTAAAGTTAAAAGTTAAAAATGATTTTTTTAATGCATAATTTAAAATTAAAAACTCTTTTTAGTTATTTTCTTAAACAAGACAAAAATACTTGTCTACATATAATCGAATTGAACTTAATACCATCCGTTTGAAACATGTAACCAGCATTATATTTTTTCTACTGAGCAACAATTTGTTTTGACATTTTTAACAACATAGTCATGCAAGAAATTTTTTACTAAATAAAATATTTTTTGCAGTGTATATAATTACAAGGTGTTTAATGATAATCCAATGAGTTAATGTATTAGTTAAGTGTTTTATGCTTATTTTGTTGAATTCAAAATGAATCAATACACACATATAATAATTTAAAAAAAAAAAAAAAAACGTAACGTAAATAGCAACATTTATTATTTTATCTTTGTCTCTGCTCCTGCATCGTATTCTGCAACCCCTCCCACGTTTTCTTGCCGTTTTGCATTAACAAAAGCATCGTCATTAACGCTTTTTATTAGTTCGTAAAAAAGTGTTTTTATGTTAATAATTGCACCTAATCCAAACAACTATCACTAATGACGATTAAGAAACACTTAGAATTTTCTTATGATTATACATATTCTATTTGTCTTGCTATGTTAGTTATGTAAATGAATGAATAAAGAAAAAATGTGTGTTTCTTTGTTGTGAAAAAGTTAGAGTTTTGAATGCTTCATGTGGATTAATGATTATGCTAATGGTGCCAGCTTTTAACAACACTAAGCACATTCTTTAAGCATTATTAATACTATTGGTTCTTCAAATACATGCAATGCAATTCGTACTGGTTCATATTATATATCTTATGGAGTGAACTGCTAAAAAATGATTATAAAATTAAATTAGTATATTTATTTTTAAATATGTTTTTGAGAATTAAGCTTCAACTTATTAAAGCATGTTAAATTTATTATTCATAATATGTGAAAAAATAGAAAAAAAAAAGTTACGTAACATGCAATATTCAAGCAACAATGCAAGAAGCCCGTGGGCTGAAAAAGTAAAGGGCCCTTTTGATACGGCCCACTGTGATAATGCTTTCAGAAAATAAAAGTAAAAGTTATAAAGAGAAAAATGTCACTGCATACATATTCTGATGCAACTTTTTTAATAAAGTATTTTTTTGTTAAAAATTAATAAAATTAAATTTCATGCAATTGTTTTTTATTCTGATTTTATATTTTCAATAAATTTTAACTAATAATAACATGCATTAAAAAGTGTACTGTTACAGTTGCTTTCATGTATATGAATAAAAAAAGAGAGACAATATTGATTTTATATCTTGTGATTTGAGTTTTGATTATATCAACGTGAAAGTTTATGATGCCACATTTTCTCCCCTTTAATTTATGATCTTTTTCTAGACAAATCGCAGAAACGTGCTTTTTAAAGTACAGATAAACGAAGATCCACCTGAAAAGAAAAAGAAAAACCCTAGACATTTTCATGAAATCAATAAACAAAATAATACAGAATATATAAAGATGAATTATTTATGATAAGTCACTTTACAATGATTATCACAGTGTTCAAGACACGTTTCACATTACTAACTCAACACACCTTTATGGTAACAGGAGATTTTCGAACCCATGAAACACACTAATATTTTAATACAAGATTAATTAGTTTGATACATGCATTTGGTACGTAGCATATATATATATAATGATTAATAAATTAATCTTAAATTGAAAAAATGCTTATCATAAGTATAAGTAGCTATATTAGTCTCTTTCTATATCTATCTTATCCTACATTGGTATCTAAAACATGTTGTTTCATTAATTAATTTCTTACAAATGAATGCATATTTTATAGGTAACCATGTTAATTTGGTCACAAATTTATGTGCATGTGTAATTAGGCAAGAGAAACAATTTATGGATTAAAATTTAATATCATATGATACCATTATTTTATATGCATTATAAAATCCAAAAATATTAATATTTTGTTTCTTACTACTTTTTGTGTTAGAAGAATCTTCCATTGAAGCATGATCGTGGAGTCCTTTCCATGTTAAATTTTTTAATGTTTTGATCGAAACAAAAGAAAAAAAAAGACAAAATTCAGGGAGATGGAAACAGCAATATTCCTATTTCTTTCACTGTTTGGAATCTTTTAAAAAGAGAAGAAGATACAATAAAATGTGAGAATCGAACAAAAAGGAAAAAGTGATGATATACGTAATAAAAAGACTGAGGTTTCTTAATTTTCATGTTTACCTCTTTTATGAAAGATATTCACACAAATAATAATAAATAGGAGAATCTCTTTATTATAAAATAATTCATCAAGTATCATATATTTTTTCTTTTTTCTTTTAACTTTTTGCACTTTTTCTTTTCTTTCACTTCTTTTCTTCTTTTTCTTCCAACCGTGCTGTTTCTTTTGGAGGTGGATAAAACACAAGAAAAAAATCAAAATGTTTTTATTTAAATTTAATTATCCATTTATATTTTTATAATTGTATAAAAATGTACTTTTCAAATTTTCTATTTAAAACTAATTCATTTTAGATCATACGCCTACATCACTTCAATTTGTATACATATGATTTCTATTTTTTACCGTCGAAACTCATAAACAATTAAAGATGAAGTAGAGAATAAATGAGTGATTATATATATATATATATATATATATATATATATATATATATATATATATATATATATATTTTTTTTTTATAAAAAAAATATTAGCAAATTTTGTATATTGTAAGGAATGTCTATAATATATCATATCATATCTGTGAGAAAAGTATATGACAGACGCAGTGTGAGTGGTGGGGGAGATAAAATAGAAAAGAG
>Ga0099824_1006451_pt1 | contig 16080 bp, 4 predicted proteins | sample SiratrowhiteBW_FD_76837 | JGI IMG/M metagenome (GOLD analysis project Ga0099824, IMG submission 76837) | Root nodule microbial communities of legume samples collected from California, USA - Siratro white BW | ecosystem: Host-associated > Plants > Roots > Nodule | place: USA: California...
AGTCCTCGCAATCGCTGTTATCACTCTTGCATGCATAATCTGCTTTAAGCATGGAAGCGTCGCACTTGTCGTTTCCAACGCTCCAATCCATGACAGTGGGTGCCATATCGAAAGGGACGCCCTCCAAATGATCGACGGAGAAAGTGTAGTTGCCGTTTTTGACCACAAAGGAGTAGTCGCACTTGTTGAAATCGGAAGTGGAATTGAAATTGTTGAAGGTGAATGCTTGGAAACTGATATTGTTCATACGAGGAGGAATGTCCACCTGGCAACACCCTATGCCCGTACAGGTTCCGCTTCTCTGCATGCTTTCAACGCTCTCTAAGCTGTTGCATCTCGTCAAGCACCCCGTTGAAGATTCCGTACCGTTGCGGAAACTGTTGAGATAGCCGAAAGTGTCGCACCCTACGGTTACGAACTTGTTGTCCTCACTGGAAATTGTGAAAACCGGTGATCGGAGGTAGGTGTGGCTACCGTAGGTTCCTACACTACCTAGCGATTCGTTTTTGCAAACCCTGGAGATGAAGGTGAGCATGTCTATTTTACCGGCGAGGCTTATGTTCAGAATTTTCTGCCTATATTCCTCAATACTCAGTTCTTTTGATGTAATCTATGAAATTTATCCATTAATTCTTGATGATAATAAGATGGAATATGTCTACGTCTAATAGCACTATTTAGATCATTCCAATAAATTATGGAAGGCTCCTGGTGCAGACCTTTATCTCTTACAAGTGTAGTTCACTATTGCATAGCATGACCCTGTAAACTAAGGGTGGCCAAAGGAACTTTCCTCTCCTCACTCACTAGCCATCAAAAGGTTGTTCAACTTTCATTTTCCAATTTAAAAAAATATCTACATTATCTTTTCCATAGAAATGAGGAAGATCTGCCATTCTTTCTTTTACCTTTTTATCTCGTCTATGTCTGGCTAAGGGGTCGGGTTGATAATAATCAACTACTCTCGAGCTATTTTTTTCTTGCTTCTCCTCCCCATAATGAGTCCCTTGAAAGAACTTCATTTACTTGTTTTTTATTTTCATTATATATCCTTCTACCTCAAGGTCTTTAACTCTTCTTCCACAATGGCAAATTGAACCTTGGTGTTAATTTTCAAAGATTTAATTTCATCCAAATTGTTTTTCCCAAATCAGATTTGTTTTCACTGGATTCATTGTCATTGTGATGCATTAAGTGTAAAGACATCTTTGACTCTTGTATAATAGGTTTTCAAATTAGGAAATAACAAGTTTAGCACACTATAGGGAATTCTTAGGAAACTGAGGTGCATCACTAAGACTACTAAAGTATCAAGACTTTCCTAACCAGAACATGACCCCAATGCACTCTACAAGTATTTCTTGTCATGAAAACTCTAAAACACAAACGAAGGTGACTCTCAATACAAACATAACAGAATTAATCCACCAAAATTTTAAAAGAAGTAAATTATAAAGCCTCAAAGTAAGCTAGGCGCACCTAATGGTGATGCTCAATGACACCATGGACCTTTGCGATAGACTCACCCTCTAAAGGGAATATTAATCCAATAATAGAATTGTGTTTACAACTTCCAACTCAAAAGAATACAAACAATTTGCTTGCTAAAAAAATTAAAGTCCTATACTATGCTTTGCATGTGTTTGTAAAAATTCTTCACTTGTATTTTCTTAACTCTCAAAGTGTTTGGACTCTCATTTTTATTCCAATTAAGAGGCTTCTTCCTTTGTGGACTTCTCTTGAGATGTTGAAATTTAAGAAAAATCCAATGGCAATTAGTTCCCACTCATCACAATTGCTCTTTTCCAAAATCTAATTGAATCATCGATTTAATTTAAATTGCCTTCTTTTTTACTGAGATACAAAATTTCCATTCACACTTTTCTTAATTCCTTGATTTTTGGAATGTTGTAGTTTGCTAGCTGATGAGTATATTTTTATTCACAACACACCACCTCGTGAGGTAACACCGGTTTCGTTATCTACCACACCTAGACCATCTAATCAACCATAGATGGTCCCTTACCACTTCATCACCACTCCTCTTCATATCTAGTAAGCTATTCATGGGAGCATTTTTTCCACCATATTCGCCCCCTGAAACCTTCCATTCTTACCTTGGTGCACTTAGGTTCCTCACAACACGTGTCCTCACTACATCACCAAGGTTTTATGTGCATTGGTTAGACCTTCCAATGAGTATGGGAATAATTCATGTGCCACAGTACACAAAGGACCTTAGTTTTTATTGCAAAAGAGATGGTTGAGAAGAGTAGTTGCAGTTCTTATTTGCCCTCATGCTTGACAAGGGAGTCTTTTTTTTTTTTTTCCTACTTTTATCTTACATGTTTATTTGATTGTTGTTGCATTGAGGACAATGCTTGAGTTCAGTGTGGGAGAGGAGATTTATATTATAAGAACTATTTTTCTTTCTTCTTTTTCTTTTACCTTATTTTTCTAATTTCAAATTTGTTTTTATTTTTTTATTTTATTTTGATTCTCAAATATTTTTTTAAGGAAAATTTGTGAAAGTGATCTAGGAAAGACTCTAGCTAGGAAAGACTTGGTACTTAAGAATGTCCAATTATGACTCACCTCTCTTTCCTTGGAGTTTACTTGGTGAACTTTCAACATCTTTTCTTTAAAAATAAATAAATAAATAAATAAATATTGTTCTATTTTTTAATTTCATAATAAAAATATTTTCTACATATTTTCAGTAGATTTGAAGGAGGGTCTAGTGGCTGGTATTTTTGTAATTACGAAAAAAATTGGATTATTGATTGGTGTTGTTCGAATTCTCTGTGAATTGCTAAATAAGTTGGTTTTGAAAATTATTGGGTTAAATCTTTTGTCCCTAGTGAGATTTTGAGCCGTTTTGATAGATCGTCTAAATGTCTGTCTAATGTTCTTTCTAGTGTGTTTTCATTCATGTTTGCTTATACTCTAGAACTTAACTTGATTCTCTATTCTGCAACTATGTTTACATGCATAAATTGATATGATTGAGGCATTCTTTGTTTAAATAAGCCACTTAGCCATATTAGCCTACCCTTATGATAAATCATTTGTTTACCCCTTTAAGCATGTAGCCTTTTCTTATTTTTAACCCTCATTAGAAGCCTTAAAAAAAATAAAAAAATACTTATCCCTACCATAGAAGATAGAGGAGTTTTGGAATCATTTTGGGAATAGATTCTTCAATAAGTGTGGGGCTGTAATTCATTAATTTATCTCCTTAGTTGAAAAAAACAAGAAAAAGAAAAGAAAAGAAGAAGAAATAAGTGTAGATTGTCTAATATGCATGTTAGTAATCTACTGCATGAAAAAGAAATAGAAAAAGATGAAGTTCTATAATGAAAAGAGGAGTTGATTGTAATTTGAATATGTTCTCTACTCACATTTATTTCTAGATTTATTCCCCCATTACTCCTTTGTTTTTCTACGGTTTCAACCTTATTCTTTTCCCTCTCATTTTACCTACCTTTACCTTGGCCCCATTACATCCCTTAAAAAGTCCTCTTGATCTTTGTGTGCATGTTATTCATTTACTGCGGATATTAGAGTTTTGTTAAGCTTATAGTAGTGTTTTCTTGCATGACTGCGGAGTGTGTATACAAACCTAAAACACTTGAGAGTTGGAGAGTTATTTTGATAAGATTTTATCATTCTTGATTCATCCATTTAATTTAAATTACCTTCTTGTTTACTGAGAAACAGAGTTTTCCATTCACACTTTTCTTAAATCCTTAATTTTTGGAAGGTTTTACTTTGCTAGCTCACATACATTCCTTGAGTCTACTGTTGATTTGCTATAAATCTTCTTTTGTGTTTATTTTCCTTTCTGTTGATCACTAGTTTTTTGCCCAGGAGTGCAAAAAGATAAGTTTGGGGGTATTTGATGAGTATATTTTTATTCACGCTTAGAGTATTTAACCTTGACTTTCTTAAACTATAATTGAGAATAAATTCATTGTTTTAAATGAGATTTACTCAATCAGGTTTAGTTGGACCTTAATTAAGAATATTGGTTAAACTTGGATCTTAAGCATATTCTCTTTTTTCTCTTATTTATAATTATTTGCAGATATTCTATGCGCTCCAAATCTAATGAAATCTTTTGCCAATATATTATTCAGATTTTCTATAAAGATGATCCTCTACAATTCTTGATTTAGAGCAAATCTCCTTCAAATATTCTGTAATATCTTCTATAGTAAATTCAATTATTATGAGTTGATATCTGGAACAGGATTTGGAAACAAAATATTTGAAAGAAATTAGGAGATGGAAAATCTATAGCTTTACTAAAAAGAAGGTGTTTACAAAATCAATATTTGACACATAAGAAAACATTTGATAATTGTAAGGACAATATTCGAAAATTAAATTTGAGTAAATTTCTTGAAGAAAAGGAGATTATAAATAGATGTTGGAGAAAGCATGAAGGACGCACACCACTGCATAGCATAAACTCTAGTTTTATTTTCTTTTGTATTTTAGTCATCCTCATGGAAGGTTAAACTCCTTTGGGTTGATTCTCTTGTGATTTCACGATGAATTCTAAAGTTTCTGTTCAATAAAGTTTTGTTCTTTACATTCTATGTAACAATTGTTTTATATTATTGGTCTTTTAGAATTCTATATTTTTGGAAAAGTATTTGTTTTTGAACGCTTGTTGAGAATTCAATTGTTTTTTCTTTAATTAGAGTTATTGGTTAATTCGCTTAGTCTTAATCAAGTTCTTGTACGCTTAGTCAAGAGGTAAAAGATATACATCTCATTGAGTATACGCTTGGTGATGAGGTGAGATAATGAATATATTAGTAGATGCTTGTTTTGGTAATAAGATTTTGTTGAAGTTTATGCTTGTTTGATTGAGTTCAACTATGCGAAAGGAATTGAAGGATAATAATCTTAAGAAAACCAAGCAAGAATTTGTTGTGAAAGAACTTGAGAGTCAACCTATAGTCTTTATTATTTCTAAATCATCTATTTTAATTTACTGTTCAACAATCCCAAACGTCCCTCTTTAATTTACTGTCATTACTAACTTCCTTTACTGCAGATAAATTTTGAATATTGATTATCTGAATTTACTATTGGATTTGTTGGGAGACGACTTGGCGTTAACTTTCTCCTATCTATACTATCATCTCTTTGGTGAAACAACTGCGATCACTAACTTCTATACATTCCTTGAGTCTATTGTTGATCTACTATAAATCTTCTTTTGTATTTATTTTCCTTTATGTTTATCACTGGTGTTTCACCCAGAAGTGCAAAAGGATAAGTGTGGGGTTATTTGATGAGTATATTTTTATTCATACTTAGAGTGTTTAACCTTGATTTTCATAGACTATAATTGAGAATAAATCTATTATTTTAATTGAGAATATACCCAATCAGGATTAATTGGACCTTAATTGAGATTATTAGTTAAACATGGATTTTAAGCATAATCTCTTATTTTTCTTGTTTATAATTATTTGCAAATATTTTATGGGCTCCAAATCTTTTGCAAAGATATTATTCAAATTTTCTACAAAGAACATCCTCTGCAATTCTAAATTGATTTAGAGTGAATCTCCTTCAAATATTTTGCAATATCTTTTGCAGCATGTTCAATTATTAGGAGATGATATCTAGAACAAAATTTGGAAACAAAATATCTAAAAGAAATTCGGAGATGGAAAATCTACAACTTTACTGGAAAGAAGATATTTACAAAATTAATCTTTGACACATAAGGAAACATCTGAGAATTGCAAGGACAATATCTGAGCATTAATTCTAAGTTAATTTCATGAAGAAAAGGAGATTATAAATAAAGGCTGGAGAAGGCATGAAAGACAGACACGACTGCATAGCATAAACTCTAGTTTTATTTTCTTTTGTAATTCTTGTGCCTTCATCATGGAAGGCTAAACTCCTTTGGGTTGGTTCTCTTGTGATTTCACCATGAATTCTGAGGTTTCTGTTTAATAAAATTTTGTTCTTTACATTTTCTATAAAATTTGTTTTATATTATTGGTCTTTTTGAAATCTATGTTTTTAGGGAAGTATTTGTTTTTGAACGCTTGTTGAGAATTCAATTGTTTTTCCTTTAATTAGAGTTCTTGGTTAATTTGCTTAGTCTTAATCAATTTCTTGTACGCTTAGTCAAGAGGTAAAAGATATACATCTCATTGAGTATACTCCTGGAGACAAGGTGAGATATTGAATATATTAGTAGACGCTTGTTTTGCTAATAAGATTCTATTGAATTTGATTGACGCTTGTTTGAATGGGTTCAACTATGTGAAGGAAATTGAAGGATAATAATCTTAAAAAAATCAAGGACGAATTTGTTGTGAAAGAACTTGAGAGTCAACCTATTTTCTTTATTATTTTTAATTCATCTATTTTAATTTCCTACACAACAATCTCAAACTGCCATCTTTAATTTGTTGTTATTACTAACTTTCTTTATTGTAGATAATTTTTTAATATTGATTGTCTAAATTTACTATTGGATTTGTTAAGAGACGAGTTGAGGTTAACTTTCCCTTATCTTTGCTATCATCTCTTTAGTGTTCGATGGTCTAGTACTATGTTAGGCGGTCAACACTGAAATTCTTTAATTTGCTTGTGAAATGGCAATGATCATTGGTCTTCTAAGAGAAGTCAACAAAGGAGAAGGTCAAACATCAATGGTGCTGAAAATTGTATAGCATATCACTAGTATATTCAAGCTTTTAAAAATGAAGTACATGGTTTACGTATTTATAGACTTGAAAAGCTTGTAGAAGAATCTCAACACAAATCCTAATTGTCATCCAACTACCCAACAATCATAGCCCTAACTACTGTCTAACCCTAATCATAACCCTATCTATTGTTCAATGTGTCTCCTCCATGCTCCAACCAATTGTTGCCGTGTGGATGTGTGTAGTAAGCTTCAAAGCTCTCCAATGCCACGGTAACACATGTATAAGGGCGAGAGGTGCATCAACCCTAATGCTAACCCTAGACACACCTTCTCCTATTTTTCTAACCCTAGGTGAATGTTTTTACAAACTTGAACACTCACACAAAACAAAACTAAATTATATACAATTTTTACAAACACAAGTTGGTCCAGATTGATAGTATTTTAGTTTGATGTGAGCATCTGAATTCCATTGATTATGTATGCGTCTAGCCTCGACTCTTGTAGTAGGACCTTGCTTAGGGGCTATTTATTGTCTTTTAAAAAGGACTATTTTTTGAAACCAGTGAGATGAAAATCCTATTAGTAAAATAAATCGATTTAAATTTTCATAACCGACTTTTATAACTATTTTGAAAACAATTAAAAGAAATGTAGAGAGAATGTTTTTTACAGATATAAAGAATACAAGGCATTTTGAGACATGGACCGATGTCTCAAAATAATATGGGTATATTTTACATCAGTTGAAGAACCAATGTAAAAAGTCATGGACTTTCTACATCACCTGCATCAACATCAGTTGTGGAACCAATGTAAAAAGTCTCCCAGAACCGATGTAGAATCCTATTTTTCAACTAGTGATTTTTAGTTTCCTTTTACTTCGTTTTGTTGTTCTTACATTTACTTTTCACTTTGCTGAATGCTTGTATTTTCTTCTAACTCCATTGTTGTGCCAACTTGGTTTCTTTCATTGGTGGGTTGTACTCTTCATCTCCTAACAAGTTGATATTAATCCCAAATACCCCCTATAATCCATATCAATCGTGGAAGACATAACATGGTATTGTTAAGACAAATGTCTTATAATATATCTTAAAGACATTTATTGTTAAAACTTGATTACAAAAAAAATTGTTTGAACACAATTTAATTATATGAACATGTGAACAATATTAAACTATTTGTTGTTAAATCTAGTTATACCATTAGATAGTTTGGTGATTCTTCAACTAGCTTAAAACACACATTAGAATGTTCATATAATAAATACATGATTACACTAATAATTCAAACTAGGTATTTGGCATCACCAAAACTCATATAAAGAGTCTACCAGGATTGCACTATCTAGATGGATTATACAGGTTAGATCATCTAGAGTCTCAACAAATTTATAATTGTTCTTTTATTGATTATTATTGATTATTCTTATATGAAATAGAGTGTTAATTAAGATAGCAATGTTTTGATAATTTGTAAGTGGTCTAGTGTCCACACAAATGAAAAAGATTAGTTGTATTAGGTCTACCACTAACGTGAAAAGTACAAATGTGTCAAGTACTACACTACCAATAACATACTCTAAGGGTCATACTCAATCAACACAATTTGAAATACAATTACCACCAATTTTGAAGGTTCCTACACGACTAGAGTCATTTGAGCCATGCTAAGAACCTAAGAAAAACCTATAAAGGTTTCGATTCATTACAAAAGAATTTATGACAATGAAATTTATAAGTGCTATGGCAAGTCATATAAGAATAATAGTAAAAAGTACGAAATGAACTTAATTAAACATTTGAATGGTTGTTATATGAACCTTAATAGAGATGTTGATAATTAAAAAACAAAAGATATAGCTATTGGAAGGATGTGAGAGTGGCCCTAATGCCATGGATTTAAAACTTGTTGAATTCAACATACATAAAACACTTGTTACATTTGTTAGATGATAATAATTGATTAACTTTCTTTTATATGTGTTGAAAATGAAGAGTTTAGGAAGTTTATGCAAAAAGTTCAACCCTATTTTAAAATTCTCTTCCGTGTGAATATAGTAAGATATTTTATCTTTAATGATAATAATTTTTTTTATTATTATTATTATAACTTGTTAGTTTGAACAAAATATGTTATGTTTTTTTTTATTTCTTGAATTAATTTGGACAAACTTATTATGATTTTTAAACATTATGTTAAATTTTAATTAGTTTGATACTAGAAAATTACAACTTCTAACAAACAAGGCTTTTCAAAATCTTCATTCAAAATCTTAAGTGTGAGTAGGATTGGATTGTATTTAACATAAAAAAATAAAAAATAAAATGCATATACCCAATTCAACCGAACCAAATATTTTTTAGTTGGTTGGATAATAAATTTGCTCACATCCTACTTGCAAACATTCCTAGCATCTCTTACATGAACTAGTTATTACAAACAAGATATTACAATAAATTTAATCCAATAAATATGTATAGATTATTCTGCTTTTTATATAATTAAATTAATAAAAGACTTGATTAGAAATGTACTTAAACCATTAATTTAAATAAATATTTTTAAATTTCAAATTTTTATCATCCAATAACTTGATTTCTTTCAACAAAATCTCAATATTAATTATATTTAACAACTTATATAAATTATTATAAAAATGAATTTTAAATATCATGTTGTAAAATATTAACTATTTTAATTATTAAATTTATAATCTTTACGTTCAAAATTTTACGTAGTTATAGTTTTTTTATAAAATTAAAAAATTAGGTTAGAATTTGGTTCTCAAAATCCCAAGTTGTAACCTATTTTTTTACGATGATAAACCAAAATAAAAATTAGTTCAAATTTTCAATAACCAAATTTTAATTATAAATAATTCACAATGTTATTTGGATAAGTATTGTGAATATTATGTTATTTAGAATTTTTTCAAATACTTTGGAGAAAAATATTTAATATTATATAATTAATACCTAAATATGCTTCTCTATACAAAGTTAAATAAAGCAGATTATTCCACTTAAATGGAGTAAATTGTTTGTAATAATGTGTTATTTTTCGTGTGAAATTCAATTTCAATAGCTAAGATTTATCAATTAAAAAATCTTTAATCTTTAAAAGAAAACAAACATTAGCAAGAATAAAAATGATAAATAAAAAATATATGTTTATAAATAACAAGACAAAAGGTTTTTTTGTTTCTTTTTTCTTTTCTTCCTAATTATCAATTCTCGAACAAGAAATGTAACTTGGTAAGGACCTATTTTTATTGTTTTAAAGTTAGAGGAATTAAGTTTAACATACTTAAAATTTTTTAAAAGAGTAATGATATTTTGACACTCTTAGATATTAAGACATTCATTTGACGCTCCTATGTGTCAAAAAAATAATATTTTATTATGAGATATTTACGTGTCATTTGCTTTTATTCTTTCTCCTCTTTCATCTTTTTTTCTCTCCCTTATCTCTCTCTCTCCTAGCTCTTTCCTCTTTTCATTGAAGATCTTTGTTGAGTTTCTCTTTGTTAATTGCCTCTAACATTCACCTTTATTGCATCTCAATATTAATATCAAATAAAGAACATAAACATGGTAGTGGGTGATGGTGTCTTATCTTCTTCCTATCAACTCTAACTTTAGACAAATAAATTCAAACATTCTTGTGATGTTTCTTCTTCTTTGCATTAACCATAATATTCTTGCTTTCTTTTTGTTCTTTTTTGTTGTTCGCCTCCATTATATATTTTGACTTTCACATGTATTGTTTGTCACTATGTTGTCATATCTTAAAATAAATATATTAATTATTTTACTTTTATCTTAAAATAAGAATTAGAAAAACTTAAGTTTTAATTCATAATATTAAATTTTCATTTTAAAAGTATTTTTATACAAGATTTCATCGTTAGAAACTAAAGTCGTTTTAAAAGAAAAACATTGAGACTAAATAAAATAAAAATAATAATGATTATAATAAATAAAATAATAATAAATATTAGTAGTATGAATAAAACATATTTATGAATATAAAAAATTATATATGATTATTTAAAAAGAGAATAATAATATTAATAAAAATAAAAAATAATTAACTAATTATTATATATATTGTTAAAAACAAAATTTTAATTGATAAAAAAAGATAAGAAGATAATATTGTATTTAATGTAATGTAAACATTATTTTAAAAAATAAAAAAAAAGAAAAAAAAAGATAAGAATAACAAGTTTTAGAGATAGGAGAAAGAAGAAAGAGAAAGAGAAGAGGAGAGGGAAAATAAGAACAAATAGACACCTCACAATAAAATATTATTATTTTTACATATAAAAATGTTAAATGAATGTATTGATAATTAGAGTAGTCAAAATATCATTACTTTTTTTAAAATTTTAATTCAAATAAAATATGTATCCAATTTTAACCATTGAGTTTTCGTCAAAGCATATATCATGTTAAGAGAAAATGATGAATATTGACTAAGCAGTTAAGTCTCCGTCAACAGATATAAAATTAAACATATTTAAATTGTTAATAATAAAAAGTTGCCCTGCAGTAAAACAGTAAAACAATGAATTGGAAATATTTAATTATTTAGTAAACCAGTGGATACATCAATATTTTTTTTCAGCCATCAGCATCTTAATTTTATGTTAAATGATACAATATTAACCAAAGGGATACCTACGTATCCTTTGTCAAAGATCAGAACGTGTCAAAAGTAATTAATTAACCAAATAGATATATAGTCTATTTCATGTATCAACATGTCAACTTCCAATTAATATAATCATTTATAAAAGAATTTATCATGGAAAGATGAACATGTGTGTGATGTTTACACGTGTTGACATGGTAAAATATATATTCTGATAAAAAAAAAACTGTCAAAATATATATCATAGCCGTAAAAGAATTAATATAAACCATATGAATGCCAAGTCTTCGTATTGAATATGTCTACGGTTGTCAAGTCTACGATTTCAAAGCATAATATTAGAAGGTACGTTTTTATTTAATTCAACACTACAAAATTATAATATATAAGAAAAAGATTGAATTTCATTTATATATTATAATTTAGTTTTATTTTTAATTGATAAAAGATTTTTAATACATCCTTTATGTTGAACAATGAACATATCAAATAGATATTTATAGATAGATTTGATGACAATAACATAATAATCTCAAAGAACTTGACTAGAATATATTTTGAATGGCTCTGATATCATTTTAGTTAAAAAATTTATATCTAACTCAAGCTTACAAAACTAACTTTTAAGATGAGAATGACATCTACTTATAAGAAAATTAATGTATTTTTTGCTTTAAAATTACTCAAATTGAAAGATTTTAAAAAAATTGTGCTTATGAATAAGTCATGCTTATATGACACTATTTTGTTGTAATTTGTGTATAAACATGACTCTTTTCAATCTCATATTTGACCTCCGATTGAAGTCGTGTTTTGTATAAAGTGATGTTGCACAAACTCGACTTTTTTAATGTTATTTGGAGTTAATTTTTTTGCTAATATATTTTGTCTAAACTAAAGTTGTTAGGACATGACATGACTTTATTGTAGTTAAGCTTCAAGTTGAAGTCGTGCATATGGGATGATTTAGCAATTTATATTTGAATGGAAGTCGTGTAGGGAGACTTTGTGTTTATGTTTGCATGGAAGTCGTATAGGATGAACATGATTTAATGTAAATTTTTTTATGCCACAAATAGTTCTTAGTTTTCATTTTTAGGGTTTTATGGTATTTTACTTGTAAGATAAAAAAATATAAATATGTTATTTAAAATATTGAATGTGTTTGATTGTTTTATGTATATATATTTGTGATGATTTTATGATTTTTTAAGAGTGATTGAAAAAAATAATGTATAAATTTGAGTGTATTAAAAACATACAATTAAATTAAGGAAAGTAGTGGTTTTTTTTTTGTTAAGTCCATGATGTTAGAAAAAGTTGTATAATTATAGAAATAATTTTTTAGTACCTATAGATATGAATATGAATTTGTGAATTTTTTTTTTTTTTTGTTGAATTAGTTATTATAGTGGTAATATTTAAGAAACATTTAGAAGCTTATTTGTATATTTTGAAAAAGCTTATAATGTGGTGGATTCGAGAATATTTCAAAATTAAAGCTAATTGTCTAAAGGCATAAAAGGAGAAATAGATGAAAAGGAAAAGCTTTGAGCTTAAGAATGCATTACATGTCTTTCTATAGCTTGAGGACATTGGTGCACTACTTGAATTTTCACTTGTCAAAATATTTATTTGTATCTATACAATTATTTCCCCTATTTTACAATCAATTTTAACTTTTATTGTCCAAATGAAATATATATTTGGTCAGTTAAATCTTCAACAACTCTTAATGTTTAGATACATGGATAATTATCACTACATGTCTTTCAACTTTCACTACAAGAAAAATTTGTTTTTCTCATAGATAATTACTCATAAATTTATTTATATGTAAAATGAATTTATCTACTGAAAATTCAATAAGTAATGTTATTGCTCCTGAAAAAATAGGGAAAGTGGAAAAGGGATACAATACCTACAGATGTTAGGATGGTGGCAAAAGATGGTGCAGTGGATAACATACTTAATCCATAGGTAAAATAAAAAATTTAAAATTAATTAAAATCAAGTTCCATCCATACACAACATTTTTCCTTCTCAAACAAATGTTTTTTTCTAGTCCATCAAATATATTTGCAATTTTCACATTGGCACCTCCATCTACACACAATCTCATATCATTCATGTATTGTTATCAGTTCAAAATACTTGTACAAGGATCCAATAATCATGGTCAAAACGACAACAACGAAGACAATTATAATAATTCAGCTCCACCTCCTTAGACATTTATCAAAAATAACTCTTAAAAAAGACATAGAAGACAAAGAAAAAGGCCACCTTGTGGCATGTCCTCTCATAAATAAATCATTTCCCTTAATGTAACCCTGTTCAAGTTCAAAATTAATTTTAATTTCTATTTTTAACTTTCTTCTTATTTTTTTATACAACAAAAAATATAAATTATTTTTTCCATTTGCCTACAAAATAATCAAAGAAAAACAAATATAAAAATACATAAAACTAAACAATTGAATTTCATACTAACCCCAAACACAAAATTATATAAACACCTACATGTCTAGACTTCCTTGTCTAAAAAGGGAAAAAATAACAAACAAAACTGAAGCAAGTCGTGTTGCCCCTAATAAACACTCACAACACTAAAGTTGTGGCCTCATGCACGACTTTAGCTAAAGTTCCATAACAGCAGATTTCATCCCTATATGACTTCAACTTTAAGCCCAACTACACTAAAATTGTGTCATAATTTGATGACTGTAGTTTATCTATAAAAAAATTTAAAAAAAGACAACTCCAGATTATATTAAATAAAGTCATGTTTGTGTTATATGACTTTGCCACTAATACAAAAGTTATTGTTGGAAAACACAACTTCAATTAGGAGATCAAATATGAGATTGAAGTTGTATTTAACTTCACAAAAAGGTCCTATCATACAAGAATGACTTGTCCATAGAAGTAATTTTTTAAAATTTGTCTGTTTCAGTAATATTAAACCAAAAATGCACCAATTTCGTAAATTTGTGCCACTTATATCCTTAGTCCATCTAAAGACTTATAACATCCTATATTTTTTATATAATAGTAACTATAGTAGAAATTTAATAATAGACATATCTATAAATATTCATACATTCATCCTAGTCCATTTGGTTTTTTCACATCGTAGCGCAATCATATGAACATGTTAATCCATATGATATAGTCCAATCAGTTCTTTTTTACACCATAGTGCAGTCATATGAACTTGGTAATCATATAATCTAGTCCAATTAGTTCTTTTTCACATCGTGTCAGAGTCATATAAACCTCCTTATTAAACAAATCCACAAATAGTGCACATCCCTAAAAGCCTTTGCACTAGTATTTTCTTTTCTGAAGATACTATAACTCAATCGCCATTTCATACCATTCATCATTCACCAAGGTATCTCACACATCATGCATAACACTCAGTGTTCACTTTCAAACTTATACAAATTTACTTTCAAACTCATACATAATCATAAATCAATCCACACTATAATCATTCAAATTCATCATTTTCGATAGGATTTTATTTCAAAATAAACAATAAAAAAGGAGAAAAACCACTACATATATAGATTTTGTGATTTTTATAATAGTGAACAACTATTTTTTTTATTTATTTAAATTTTTCCCTAAAAAAATAGTTATATCATCTTATTTATACTAGGTTATGTTACGTTTCTATTCTAAAACTATTTTCCATAGTCTTACAAGATATCTTTTCGAAATTTGTATTTTTAATTTAGAATAAATTAGTTTATGTTTTTTACGATTTAAGATAAATTTAATTTAATTTTTTCTCTTAGAATGAGTATAGCCGTAAGGTATTCCTTTATTCTATGGAAGACCAGGCCGGTCAATCTAAATTCCTCTTTGCTATAAATTGGATCGAAAGTGTCATCGACCACATATGGCAACAATGGGATTGAACGACACGCGGAAGGAACTGACCAGACTGACCGTGCTGTTACTGGCGGCTTTAGCAGCCGCCAGCCAAACCCTGCCCGGCTGCCCGGACTCCTGCGGTAGTGTTTCGTCAATTCCGTATCCATTTGGCATCGGCACTTCATCCCTCACCGATGAAAACTGTTTTCAGGAGCAAGCATTGGAGCTTACATGCAAAAACTCAACCCTATATCACGGTGACGGTAACGTCCAAATTCTGAACATAAGCCTCGCCGGTAAAATAGACATGCTCACCTTCATCTCCGGGGTTTGCAAAAACGATTCGCTTGGTAGAGTAGAAACCTACGGTAACGATCCCTACCTCCGATCACCGGTTTTCACAATTTCCAGTGAGGACAACAAGTTCGTAAGCGTAGGGTGCGACACGTACGGCTATCTCAACAGTTTCCGCAACGGTACGCAATCTTCAACGGGGTGCTTGACGAGATGCGACAGCTTAGAGAGCGTTCAGAGCATGCAGAGAAGCGGAAACTGTACGGGCATAGGGTGTTGCCAGGTGGACATTCCTCCTCGGATGAACAATATCAGTTTCCAAGCGTTCAGCTTCAACAATTTCAATTCCACTTCCGATTTCAACAAGTGCGGCTACGCCTTTGTGGTCAAAAACGGCAACTACACTTTCTCCGTCGATCATTTGAAGGGCGTCCCTTTCGATATGGCACCCACTGTCATGGATTGGAGCGTTGGAAACGACAAGTGCGACGCTTCCATGCTTAAAGCAGATTATGCATGCAAGAGTGATAACAGCGATTGCGAGGACT
>Ga0099824_1006458_pt1 | contig 16071 bp, 3 predicted proteins | sample SiratrowhiteBW_FD_76837 | JGI IMG/M metagenome (GOLD analysis project Ga0099824, IMG submission 76837) | Root nodule microbial communities of legume samples collected from California, USA - Siratro white BW | ecosystem: Host-associated > Plants > Roots > Nodule | place: USA: California...
AAAAAATAATAAAAAAAAAAAAAAAAAAAAAAAAAAAAAAAAAAAAAAAAAAAAATAAAAAAATAAAAAAAAAAAAAAACAAAAAAAAAAAAAAAAAAAAAAAAAAAAAAAAAAAACTTAAACTTTAAACATAGGCATGAGAAGTGATTAAAACGGTACAAAAGTTTATTAAGTTATTATTTATAATCATTATCAATATATAATTTACTTATAAATTTTATCGATAGATTTAATCTATTGATAATTAGTAACGAATTTTACCGACAGATAATTTAGCAAGTTATTTATAAATGAGTAAATTGATTGTCAAATCATCTGTCGATAAATATATCGCTAAATTATCTATTGAAAAATATACCATCCAATTATATTTCAATTTAAATATGTTTGATAAAATTCATTGGTAAATTTATTGTTAATTGATCCGTTGCTAAAATTTATAAATGAACTATTGGATTATAATAATAATAATAATAGAAATAATAATAACGATAATGATAATACTAATAATAATAAAAGTAATAATAATAATTGTAATAATACTAATATATAATAATAAGAAAAAATAATATTAATAATAATAATGATGATAATAAGAAGAAAAAGAATAAAAATAAAAATAATAATTGTAATAATAATAATGATGATGATAATAATAATAATAGTAATAATCATAATATGATAGAAAAAAAAATTTGGTGTAGTTGTCTTAAAGTTTTACCATCTTACTCATAGGATCCCAAGTTTTAGTTTCTCTCACAACATATTCTCAATAATATTAATAAAAATAATATTTAAACGAATTTTTAACCGATGTTGATCAGCGTAAGTCTTGTAGATGTTGTGTAGATGGTAAACTGGGTCAACATATGTTAGCAATTGCAAGTGGCAAGTGGAACAAACCACAATTACATGAGAACATGTTTATCGACGAAGTGGAGGAGTCGTTATCTCTTAAACATCAAACTTTGAATTTTGTAATCATATTGGACTTGATTCATGGTCAATCTCTATTCAATTTTTCTCCAATAAGATTGTGATATCCTCATGATAATGATGTCCTAGTCACAACATGCATTATGTCTTCACTCCCTATTTCAACAAACTAATAATATATTTTTTTAAATGTTATTTTTAAAAAGAGTAAAGATTGTTCTCCCTTTAAAATAGAGTTTATGCATTCAACTAAGTTGGTTGTCATGTGTCCATATCTATTTCCTTCATCAAATACTTGAGTTCACTTCTCTAATAATATTTGATCTATCCACGAAACTTTCTGAGAGAAGTCTGACTTCATAACTGATAACTTAGCTTGAATAGTGAGTTATCTCATTTCATAACTTAAAATAATATAGTTAGGTAAATTACATAATTTTTTATTACAGACAAAATGTTTGTTAAGAAATTTTATTAATTATTCATGTTAATTAGTTGTTTTTTCAACTCTACAAAAAATTTTATTATCCATATTAATTAATTATCTTTTCTAACTCTAAAATTTTAAATTTCTTAAGTTAGATGCAAAATGTGATATACAATAACTTCCATCAAACTTCTTAAAATTGTAAGTTAACAAGGTAGTTGATTTTTTTTTTTTTTTAACATATATAAGTTTGGTTATGATGTGCTGTATTGGCATAATAATTGGAAGAAACAAATCAAAGTTTCATTTATCTAGTCTTCAATAATTACAAATTTTATAAGAAATATATTTCTATTTCGTCTTTGAGTAATTGTAATAAATAAAGTAAATAAAATACAATTGTACTTTTTAGTAGTCGCGTGAACAACTTATTTGCAATAATTTTGAATACCCAAAACACTGTGTTCCAAAATATAAATCAATATGTCTTGTACACCGCCCACAATATAAAGAGAACTAATATATTGTAAAACTGTTTCTGTTTCGAAAAAGACTTTCTTGCACAAATTTATTCTTTATATATATAAGTTGTGTTACTAACTTATAAATATTAAAAATTATTAATAATATTGTTTCCAATGTACTTTATAAAAAAATATAGTTATCAGGTTGTTCCTGCCTATAATTAAATTGAAATGAATTAAGCTATTTAATATAGACAAATTTAATCTATTTCAACTAAAAATCATTTAAATTAGATTAAAAACTATACTAAACTACTCAACCTAATCCAACCACCACTTCTAATAATATAAGCTAGTTATATGTTATTGCTATTGAAAACAATGAATGAAATAGGATACCATATTCTACCTTAACCGTGAAAGAAGCCCTTCATTGAATGGTAGGCAAAAGAATTTGCTCAACTGGTTGTGTTGTGGAGTCTGCATCATGATTTGATTTATTTTACAATTTCCTAAACTGATTGAAAGGTTTTAGAAGATTTGGTGTATCCTATTAAACCTCTGCTCAATTACCCATTATGAATAAAAGGTAAGAAAATTAATGTTAACCAAGTGCTATATTTTCATATTTTATTCTACCACTGGTTTGATAATTTGTTTACATTTTATTCATTCTAAATTGTTGTCCGATTTTGAAAAGTTGCATAATTCATTCATGTTTGAATTTCGGTTAGGAAACTTTAAAAATACTTTTACCCACAAAACAACAAAGGTTTCTTTCTTCATCTTGTGTACAAGAACTCGTAACTTTGTATTAAAATTATAAAAATAAATTTTCAATTTTAATCCAAACATACCAATTATAGATGTGATAAAATCAATCATAAGATTTTTTTTGTCAAACATCATTATCGCATTCAATTTTTTTGTAATAAAAGAGGAGTTGTAGTATATGATAGAACCAAAAATCATGCATTATTTGTGCGTAAAGAAACATAATAAAGTATCTAATAAAGGTATTTGTTAGTTTACGTATAGCATAGGAAATGTGCTTCTCCTAATATGATCAAAAGGGAGAACCCAAAGATGTGCATCTTATCTTTCAATATGACCAGTCATTTCTTTATACACTAGGTAGCTACCATGTATACTCTTTCAAAGTGATTAATAAAATAATTAAATGCACAATCCATCATAAAGTCAATTTGCCTTAAAAACGGACTTTCGAATTTGTCCAATATCAACAACAAATTGACGTATCTCCATTACAATAATTTATTATTTTATTTTATTTTCCTTTGTTTGTATCATTGGATGCTTAGGGATGAAGCAATGAATTTTCACCACATAAGAGATGTCATGAAAGTTAATTACTTTACCTGCCCGATTGTATAATCAACATGTATTTATACCGACAAATATTAAACCTAATGCGTCTCATTCAATCATATGATCAAACTCAGCGTTTTAATCTATGACTCCATCCACCTCAAGCACACAACAATTCATTATCTGGGGATATTTTTTTTGTATTTTGTGATTGTTTTTTAGCAGCTAGAAATAAATATTACCCGTTTTTGTTTTTATTTATCTATCCTTTTATGAAACAAATATATGCCCATTTCAAAGTTTAAAAATTACATTTATTTCCGCAACTTTAATTATACTCATGTCATATTTTTACCCAATTCTTGATGTTTTACATATTTATTGTACGAGGGATAAGTACAAGATATATTATACATTAAATATGATTTTATTTTAAATTAAAATTACTCGTGTATTTTCTTTTTAGAAGATAAATAAAAGTAAATATTTTTCATAGTTTATTATAAATTTATATTTTTACATATTATCTTAATGTTGATATATTGTCAATACAAAATTTTTAATCATCAATTAATTAGATAATATCTTAAGTATGACTATTGAAATAGTTACGATAAAATTATCAATTTATGATATAACAGATGATTAATGGGAAATATAATATATATTTATTTTGTACGTATATTTTAATTTGACTCTTTATATAAATTCATGGGATCTGAGTGTGGAAAATTTGGGACAAATAATGAAAGTCTTTTTTTTTTATTCCGACAAATAATGAAGTCGGGTAGTGCATTATGGTACATAATATTGTCGCGCTTGAAAACAACTGAAGCTATGATTATTTGATTTTTTTTCATTGTTGTTTTCATTTTAAATGAGAGTTGTTATTCTTAAATTAATTGTCGGAATTTTGATGGATATTAATAGTTGAGGACACGTGCCTTACAAGTTAATAAGATCGAGTTGTATTTGAATTAAATATGTTAACCGGGCCGGTTTCTTTATACTTTCTGGCCCATATAGTTGGCATCCCTACTTTTATTAATTACACCCCTTATTTTTATTTTCTAAGCTTCCCTCAATCCACATTCTTCCAGAGATATCTTTGGGGGAGAAGACATTGGTACAATATAGATTCTACGAACATAATTTCCGAGTTTCATAATGATGAGATAAAATTAATCTAATATTAATGACACGTAATAATAATTTTAGTATGATTTATTTATTTATTATAATATCAACATGTTCTTATTTTTTTTACAAACAATAAATTGAAATCTTATAAAAGTGAGTTGGAGAGGTGATGATCTCATTAAAAATGTTATTCAAGGTTTAAATAAAGATTGATCATTAACAAACTAATAGATATTCTATTCAATAACATAATTCAAGAAACTGAAATCTCTTTCCTGGCAATGATAGGTGATGTTTAAAACGGAATCAGAACTTTCAATGAATCTGAACATTTTTAAACAATATCCTTATTAAATACTAAATAGTTATACAAATATAAAATCATATAAATTCAATACTATTAATTTTCCATTGTTAAAGCTAATGATATCACTTTAGAATAAAAGTAGAAATTAGATAAATCATAGTTTGTTGAAGCATATTTAATTTAAAAAATAGTTTCTAAAAGGTAATCATTCAGTCAAGAAGTGTTATATTATATTATAGTTTAATATATAATGGTTTCAAAATTAAAATTTACTATTAATTATATTTATGTACAATTACCCTGATGACATTTAAACCTAAAACTCGATACAAACTATTTAAATTCATTACCACTAGCTTGACTAATTTAATATTTCAAACACGAACAAACTTCTCCACAATAAGTAATTCTAAAAATATGTTTTTAATAAGTTAAAATGATTTCACTTATAAATTATCTAATTTGTAGAAGCTTTTTCATATACTTTTTTAAAATATATATATATTTAATTTGTGCATAAATATATTCAATATTTAAAAAAAAAAGGTTTATAAGAAAGTTTATCTAAACATATATAATATCATATTTGTTTTGGCATATGAAATACATCTAATAATTTATAGATTTAAACCAAATCATTAAATAAATCTCTATAACAGTCGCTGGAAGAAAAAAATCATATATTCTTGCAATATAAAAAGTAGTTTAATCATAAAACTGCTCTATAGATTAAAAAAGATGGATGTGTTTAGTCCTCTAAATGTATTTTGAATTTTACTTTACTTCTCAAAAAGAAATCATTGAACTCAGTCCTTTAAATTAAAACTTTTTGTTTGAACATTCTACTCAACATAGTTGTTTTCTTATAGGTTTTAACCGAAGTTGCTGAATCGGAGCTATCCACATAGATTATATACTAAATTAGAACCATTCAGAGCTCTCCATATGACATCCCATATCCTACTTTATTTTATTTATTTTTCTTATATCAAAACCATGTGAACCAATATCAAAGTAAAAGACAATCAAGTTTTGGACAAGATAACTCATTTTTGGAAACTTCCACAAACAAGGTTTATCCAAGTTTGAATTAGATGCCTTCAACACAAGCTGTTTCTAAAATGGACAAAGTTCCTTGTGGTCGGAATTTGAATTCCGAGATGATGCGTATGACTACAGACAGAAAACAATGAGTTTCAAACAAAATTGAGGTTTTGGGATTTTCCAAAGAACTTGAGGAATAAGTGATAATGGTTTCACATTAAAAAAAGAAAAAGAAAAAGAGACACAAGTGTGTAATTTCCACAAGGGAACTCTTATGATGTTAATCATAGTAGAAATTGTCTACTCCTTCACTCAATTATCTAAATGCCGAAATTGATAAATTCTGTTGAAATATTTGATGATGTGATATTCAACAAGTAATCTTCCAGCTCTATATATTGTAAAAAACCAATAAATATAAATCTACAACTATACAACTTTCTTCTATTATGAAATTTTCTTAATTTCATTCTATAAAAAAATAACTTGAGATAACTTTTTTCTATATAATTGGTAGAATTAATTCATTAAAATTCAATGTAATTCACTGAAATGATCCTCATACCATATAATTAAAATCAATGAAAAAGTATTTTTAAGCTATTTTAAATGTGAGAATGTATTAAAGGTTAAGTGTTTTTAAGTGAATTTAATAACTTAATGTAATTTTAATTTATTAAAAAATTATTCTTGCTTTTTGAGTAATTTGAAAAACATTTTATTTATTATTTTTTTAATCCTTTTAAAACTTTCTTCCTTACTTAACCTTTAAGAAAACAATCCAAAATTATTCATCTACATATATAATCTTTGCGTGATAAAGGCAATAGAGCCATTTACTCAATATTAAACCGTAAATTACAATTCTAAACACAAGATGAAACAATAATTATTATTTGATACAAAAATAGTTGGAAGCATAACATTTTCTAATTTCAATATTTTGAACCTATAAACTTTCTCTATTTAGTGATGACAACACTTATCCTCGTTTGTGCAATAGTTTGATCTTGAACCTATAAACTTTCTTCCCCTTTATTATTATTATCAAATGTAGTACTAGCATATATAGAAAGAGAAAAGTATATAACTATGTTCATCAATATATAGTTATAAGAAGGGTTGGATACAAGTCAACATTGGAGAAACACTAGATCAAATAAAAAAAAAAAACTAATAAAGTAATAACACGACAACAAAAAGAAACTACCCCGCGTCAAACCAATAAGCAAATATAAAACAAGAAGGCAATTAGTGAAAAGCCAAACAAGATAGAGAAAAGAAACCTATTTTCCCATGTGGAGTTGCATCATAGTGATTTTGATCCTGAATAACTTCAATTTGTTCAACAATTTTATAGTAAACTTCCTCTCATAAACCTCATTATGTTGTCTCTAAGATGTAGCAAACCCATCCAATTTATTATTCATCATCAATTGTTCATAGGTAGAAAATTGGCTTCCTCTTTCAACTGGTGGAATATATTCAATCAAATTTTTAGCTTCATAGACGTGTTCTTCATGTTCATCAACAGCACCTTCCTCATGTTCACTAATGGGTTCATCCTTTATAAACCAAGTCCCTGTACCTTTCCCAAGTCCATCTTGTGCAAAGTAGCATTATTTATGAGATTAGATTTCCTTATAATCTCAAAAGACTGCCCTTAAGTATTAACCTTGTAGTGTTCAAGTATTAACCTATAATCACTGATCTTTTATCACATAAATCCAATTGAATTTGAATTTGTTTTTATGCCACATAGAAGGTCCAAATCCCCTATTTCGGCAAAATATAGTTACTTGTCAAACAATAATGAAAGCAAGAATTATGTCATCCATCTTCATGTCTCCAACATGAAATTTCTTAACCCCTTGATTTGAATCTCTTAAACCCGAGTTTTACTATAATCCCCGACAACAATAATATTTCTTTTGCAAACTTCTATACCGTCATAAAAAATACCATCAATTTTTCTCCAAAGAGAGTGACATTTATAACCGTGTCAAAACCCTTAACTTTTAGATCTTATGGTAGCACCTTCAAATTTCAAACAAGTTAAAATACTTCCACCAAATGGGGATAAGTCTTTCCTGATAACTCTAAGAAGGTTCGTAGCTGCTGATACTATAAGAAAGACAATGTTATTTCTTATCTATATAATCTTCTTTATTTTCATTTTTTGTTCTCTCATCTGTACCAAACAAATTATAAAAGTCAAGTCTTATAATAAAACTTCACGATCAAACTTCCTTGTATAAACACCCTTTAACAAGATTCTCATATATTGTCATTAAAACAATTGATAAAATGTAAGTTTGTTTATATATCTTTTAGAATAATTTAAATGTTCAAGTTTCAAATAAACATTTTAATTAGTTCCAAACGACCTTTTGTTTTATAGGATTTTGTTAATGAATTGCCCTAAAATTTAATAAAAAATAACAATATATTTTGTTTATTAAGAATTAGAAAATATATTATGGGCTTTTAGTTTCTGTGTTTTTCTAAATTCTACTTTTTATTCTTTATACAAAGAATTAATTAATTTAGTTCATAAAATTTTCTTCAGTTAACAATTAGTGTAACTGTTAAGTTGTGGTGATGGCACCACCGCGTTAGCTGTCATGCCAATAATTTATCTGCATATGATTTTTTAATAAATTATAATTTAGTTTATCATCTTTTCAGAAAATTGAGTTTTAGTCTCTTTTTATTTGTCTGACTAGTCGTAGTCTCTCTGTCTTCTCAATAATTTGACTTCGTTCCTCAATAAATTCGTTTACCTGTTTTTTCATCAAAGATGATGCAATAATAAATGACTTCCCATATGGTCAACTTTGACATCAAATTTACTAAGTGAAATGTTATTTATTTGAGATATTTTCAGACAATTTTAAGCTTTTGGTTGTTTGACTTCAAATAAGACTTTAAAATTTGAAGAAAAGAAACAATGAACAATATATAATGTGTTATATGTAGTATGAAAAAATCAGTAATCTGCACACTTAAATAATTCACTTAAATTTTTTTATGAAACTTAATATGCCCAAAAGATTGTAATACCTTAAAATTATTAAAAAATATCTTAAAACAATTCACATAATTACTATATCGGTAGGATGATGTAGTTGTGACGTCATTCCGTATAATAGTATTTGATTTAAAGAATAAAAAAAACAACGAGAATAGTTAAGAAAAAAATTAATCAAAATTTAATTTGGGAAATAAAAGAAAATTTCGTAAAAAATAAAAACCGATAAAAAAAATAAAAAAATAAAATTAATTTTCTAAAAGATGAAAATCTGATAATTAATTTATCCAAAAAAATTAATGATATAATAATTAAAAACGCTAATTTAAAAGTTTGAAAAAATAAAATCGACCAACCTTTTATTTAAGGACTTAAAATAAAATTTAGGTTATAATCATATTAAATCTAAAATAAATATTATACTTTCTTTTAGAAACTAGATTTTAATTCTTTTAATGAATATCCTTGCTACAACTTCATCTATACGCTGCTTCTAAACTTAAGGACGTGCAAGTTTATGAATGTGTCTCCATTACACTTTACCCCGCCCTCTTTCTACTTAGTCTTTGCTTAATTGGGAAGAAAATAAAGAAAATAAGTAAAAAGTAAATGGAAAGTGAATTTATAACTTTGTTTAATTGTTTAATTTATAGTTATAATTTTTAAAGTAATCCTCAATCCAACAATTTCCTTTATAACTTATACAACCGTCTGGCGCAAACGCACCCTCACCACCACTAGAACATGGAGAGAAAAACCCTAGATTTTAATTATAAAATCACAAGGGCATATTCATCATTTCCTTTGCATGATGAGGGTGCAGGAACCAACTGCCTATTTTTAATCTGTTGAAGTGACCAAAAAGGATGAATTAAACTAAAATGACTTTGGATATTATTTTATTTAAAATATTATGAAATAAAATAAATTTTGTTGCATTCCGTCCAATTTGCCCTCTCAAACTACTTTTATCGTAAAAATAATGTAAAGAGAACGAATACAGTATTCCATTTCACCTCCTTTCACTCTTCATTAGATCCTCAAATATATTAGGTCTTAAGACCCTTAATCAATTAAATGAAATATATTAAAATAAATCTTTACGAGGTCCCCAGGAACAAAAAATATTGCCGAGGTAAATATTAAGTTTTAATATTCATTTTTTTTTTTTTGTACCTGACGTCTTAGTGATTCAAAATATCACGATGATCTCATTCTCAAATTAATATGAGATATCATATTATACGATCGATTATGATTATTACTGATACAATGTTTAAAAGAAATCCTGACATTTTATTTACCATTGAAGTAAACACATGGCTAACTAACTAACTACACATGGTCAACAACAAAAGCTATACAAACTATGTTTCTCCACGATCTAACTCAGTATAGAGTTCTCCAAGCTGGTCAGTCATTTAATGTCTCCCTTTCTTCTTCCTCTCATTTCTCCCGGATGAATTCTTCAACTGTGAAAGGATAACGGAAATCTTGTTTCAATACCAATTCAAAGGTAGGGAACAGAAAAAGAAAACCGATAAGAATCTTAGAAAACCATACACCAGTTCTACTCACCATTATAATAAGAATCCGCACAAAGATTGCAGCCAAATCAGTGAACAGTGTCAATGAATGCTTCACATAATCCAGGTCACCAAAGTGAGCCATCTCGATAATTACTTGGGTATCTACTATGACGTAGCCTACAAACACCAAAAGACCAAAGTACACCTGCAAAAATTGCAAATAAATACCCCGGAAGACATCTAATAATACAGAACACGAGAAAATATAGAAGGACTTTTCTAGGTATCTGTCATACTAGTAAATTGTTAGTTACCTCAAAGTTAAAGAGCGCTGCTGAGACCCCGAAGAGAGAAGAGGCAAAGTGCAACCACATAAGAATGGACAGCCCAGAAGAAAGCAAACCACCAAGGTAGAGATATTCCCTACGCCTTGCAACTAAAGCTGCCGTAGAGAAACAACCAAAAGCCAAGGAAGTTGCCACGAAAGTGCTAAAGATAAGGCTGGAGAATAGAAGAAAAATGTCAAACCAGAATCCAAAACTCTAAACTAAACACAGAAGCAACTGCCCATTTATCACCAAACATTAACTAGAAAAAAGGTTAAAGAGGTTAAGGTAGAGAATGGTATCACAAAACAAAAAGCTTGCGCAAGTTTAAACACACTCTTACAACCAATATTTCCTAGAGTGTTTTCTTATACATTACCAACCAACGTAAAGCCAGCAATTCACATCAGATTGATCAAAGAATGCAGAAGCAACTCTCAGTAGCTTCTTGTTCAAGATGGATCCTATGTGGTTGGATGCAGCACTGAACAAGTATCCCAATTGGCATGTCTCAACCCTAAACTAGTGATCCTCACATAAATTTTAACTAAGAACAGTGTATTAATATTGTATTGCTAATACTCCTCAAACAAAATATTGAGTAAAAAGAACTTTCAGGGTTGTGTGTATGAGGAAACAATATTTGCATATTGATGATATTCTATTAATTCAATAATCAACCCAGGCAGACAATGATACTTATCAGAAGAATATTAATTTATTACAGTATACACCTGTTGAAGAATATAATCTAAAGCACATTAACCAGAATAAAAAAACAAAGAAAGGAATGTTACCCATCCTACACCAAACCTCAATCTAACCGAAAAAAGAAAGAAAGAAAAAAAGAGAGAGCACGCTTAGCATCTCTCCCTCTCTCTCTAAACAAGGAAGGTGAAAGGACTAAGGACTTTGGCATGACCATGATGATTAAGAATAGCGCAACTTCTTAAAATATATACCACAGATTAAAATCATAAGCAATCACTGGGTCCAAATAAGCTCCACTAATAAGCGAAGAACACAGCTAACATGTTCAAAAGAGTCATTCATTCCTAGCATCAATGACTCTTAACAGTAATAATTAATCAGAAGAATCCAAAAAAAAAACAACAACAGCGTCATACCTAGGATCAATGGCTACCGCCAAATGAATCAGAGGTCCAATGGAAGCGCCCTGAAACAGGGCCGATGCCATCAACAGAGACAACCTCTTTTGCTGCAAAAAACAGAACAAAGAGTGAGAACGACGTCGCATAAGACTAACGGAGCAGAAATCGGGTAGAATCATATTCAAACCTCTTCGAAAGGGGGCATCGATAGCAACCAACCCATGGTTCCAATAGCCCCCAGCGTAGTGAGAAAACCCCCAATGTTCCACAATACATGAAGATAGGCTCCAACAGCAGCAGCCACCACAGCGCCACATAACGTAAAATAAACCTGAAATCAATCATTCAATCAGGATTCTGAATACACATACAAAATGAAAGTAACCGTTTGCATTCCCAAAATCAAATTCCAATCCGAGGGAACACTTAATTAGTAATTACCCGTTTGATGTGATTCTGAACGAGCGGAGAGATTTCGTGGAAATTCTTGAGAGTATCGTAACTCCAGCGGCTTCTCGAAGAAGACTGGGAATTGAAGAAAGCCTCCATTGAAAAACAAGAACAAGAAACGATATCGTTTTCGTAATACAAACACTGCAAGAAGCACAATTGATTCGAGACAAACAAAGCCTCGCAGTTATATAGATGGCGCGCTTTTTTTTTTGTCAGCGTTCGGCTTCCACCGAAATTCTAGTTTTATCCAGAAAGAACCACACCATCTATCAGGTAGTTGCTTATCAAATCATACGCGTTGCATGTAATTTTTATTTGCAAAATTTATTGACTTCCATTAAAACTAATATTTATAATATTATTTTGTATTTTCATAATTACATAATATATAATTATAACTTTATTGGTAAAAAAAAACATGTTTTGTACACGATATTCAATAATAAAAAGAGAAATAGGTAAATTTATAAAAAATAAATCGAGTCTCTCTTTTTAGATTTTTTTTTTCCTCTGTAGAATAATTTTCTTAAACAAAATTCTCAAATAAAACCAACGTTATTTTCCCAACTGGACTTATTTACTGTTCCAGGAAGTCAATTTCTCAATCGCTTTTTAGTTCCCTTGTCTAGAAATCTCTTCGGAATCCAGCTATTCTGAAGGACTTTTCTAGTTTTTTGGTTTGTTCTGAAAAAAGGAAAGAAAATTTTAAAAAATTTAAAGAAGAGTAATTTAAAATAATTAATTAAAAGTACTGAGATTAAATTGTAATTACTTTGAAAAAAAGGAACAAACTAAAAAATAATTTTAGAGTGAAGAAATTGTGGTTTTGTTATATTAATTTTGTAATAAAATTTAGAATAAAAATTATTATAGTAATAATGGTTTGTAAAAAAAAATAATGAAAGATAGAAGAAAAATATAAAATTTTACAACCTTATTACTATTGTTGTCATTATTATTGATCACAAATTTTTAAAAGATTTTAAAAAATAAAATAAAAACTATAAAATGAGTTAAAAAGAAAGCAGAATTTTTAAATATTATGGGCTTCAAAGAAAAAACAAAATAAAAATTAATTTTGTTTTATAATTAAGAATAAAATTTTCTATTATTATAATAATTTGTAAATAAACTGAAAGAAAGATAGAAAAAAATATATTTTATAGCATTCTTATTATTATTGATCATATAATTTTGTAAAGTAATTTAAAAGAATACAGTAACAAATATAAAATGAGTTAAAATATAAAGTAAAATTATTAAATTTATGTTAAATAAAAAATTTAGACATTTATAAATATTTTCTACTGCAAAATCATCTTAATTTCATATTTTAAAATTTAATTTTAAACCTAAGGTCATTATTAATCATTTTCAACTTTTACCACTAAATTTATTAACATAATTTTTTTTAATCATCAATTCAAATAATATTATGTTTCAAATATTTTATTAAACATGTTTAAACAATTCCTTTAATTTTTTTAACATTCACAAATTTTATTATCATCATACACATAACAACAAATTTTTTTAAATTAATAATAATTTATTTCACATTTTTTACACCATCCAAAATAATATTAATTTTTTAATTCGAAAGGTCCAAGATTAAAAGTATATTTTCTATTATGTTTTTTATTTTTCCAACAAACCAAAAATAAAAAATAATTCTAAATTACGTTACAAAAACAAAATTTAATAACCCTTAAATTTTTTTCATTTGTTACTTCTCTCAAAGCAATTAAAATTTAATATCAGCAATTTTAATTAATTATTTTAAATTAATTTTTTCTAATTTTAATTTTAATCTTTTCCTTCTCTCTTCTAAAAAACAAAAAAATATAAAATTTTCAGAAGTTTGGTCCTAAGAAGACAATTCCCAAGGAATTTACAGTGACCGGATAAAAAAATCAGTTGAAAATTCAGTTCACTTTAAGGATCACTATCTCATCTTTATTTTTATAACAAAAAAGTAAGATTTCGTCCACATTTCCATCCTTAAAAAAATGGGAATAACTTTTTTCCAATCCTAGTCTTTACGGGGTCTTCTTATCCACTCATTATTTATCTAAATATTAATTAAATATTTAAAAAATAATAATATTATAAAAAATTTAATATTAAAATTATACATATTTTTCTTTTTTGTAATGTTAAATTTTAATAAAAATTATAATTATATAAATATTAAATAAAATAATAATTAATAATTATATAAAGAGTCAAATAATAATTAAAAATTAAAAATAATAAAATCTATGATTTAAAAATAAATTATGAAATTAAAGATAAATAAAGATTAATATAAACTTACTTTTATCTTATAAATTAAAATTAAAAATATTTTAATAATTTAAAATGATTTAAAGTATAAAGATAAGAATGAATATTAGAACGCGTATAAACCGGATAGACATGTAGATAAATTTTTTCATTCTTGTATCCATAACTTACTTAATCAATACATAATTTTTTATCAAAATCGAAATGAATTTGAATAATCCTTACAATGACCGGTGCATGTATCATCTCCTGTTGATCAAATTCTCAACTGATATAATAAGCAGGTTTATTTGAGAAAGTAACTTATTTTTATTTTAAAAATTCTAAAACAAACCTCTTTCTACTTATATATGATTAATTTACTTTTTGAATGGATATTACTATGGATATAAATATCATATTAATTTCTGGAGCTAAGAGTGGGTCATAACTAAAATTTTTCTCCTAGCAGAAGAACATCTATATTAAATTTATATAATAAAATTGATAAATTTTACCATGTTAAAAAAATCACTTCGATAAAATAAACTTTCGATATAAATGAAATTTATATAATGAAGTACCGAGGAGGTATAATACTATAAAATAATTTAATATTATAAATATTTAGATTAGATAGAAAGTCAGCTGTCAAATAGTAATTTAATAATTTGTTTTGGTAGATAAAGCAGTTTTTACAAAAGGAAGAACGGCTCCACATTTCATCTTTGGTCAGGTTTGCATACTACTTAGTTCATAAGTGTGGAGACTATGGCTCTTGAACTTTGATAAAAATTATATAAAGAGTTGATAATAATAAAAACTCATAAAGGTGTTAAAAAAGTATATGATTGTTTTATTATTTATTCTATACCTAAACCAGATTAAATTCGATTATATTCTTTTTTATAATAGTAACTGTAGATAAATTCTATCAGTATAAAAGGAATCTCCACTTATTTTATTAAAATACATAAATTTTACATTATTAATAAAATGCATGAATGTGTGTGTACATTCCTAAGCCATTCTAGAAGCAACTTTATGTTTATAAAATAAATGTATTAATTGAAATAATAGTAAGGTATATATTAGGATTTATCTTTATACTGCAAAGTTAAGTCTGTAATTTTTAATAAAAGAAAAAAACAGAAACTGTTTGCGTTGACTCTATAACTTCTTGCATTAAGTCATTCCTTATTTTCTTTTTTTATATCACTTAAATATTTTTTAACAAAAATTATGTAATATTTTGCTCTAATTCTTAATTTGACAAAATCAAATTAATTTAGTAAATATCAAAATTGTGTTCTGAATGAACTTTTTCTTCATATTATTTTTCAAAAGTTTCATCTCTCTAATTTAATCCTGTCTAATAAAATAGAACCATAATTATTTAAAAATATAAAATGCATAATTTCTCTATTATTCAATAAAAATGTTTTTTCTATTCGTATTTTATTTAAATATATAAATACATAAATATAAAATATGTCCAGTAAATGACAAATTCTCTAATGCAAAATAATAGGTAAATGTTCTCTTACAATTTGCTTCATTAGTCTTATTATTAACGTTCTCATCGGTTGTACCTGTAAGATTGGCTTATATAGTCTAGCGACATAAATAAATATATATATATATATATATATATATATATATATATATATATATAATAAAAATTTATTTTAAATTTTATCTCAAACTT
>Ga0099824_1006459_pt1 | contig 16067 bp, 5 predicted proteins | sample SiratrowhiteBW_FD_76837 | JGI IMG/M metagenome (GOLD analysis project Ga0099824, IMG submission 76837) | Root nodule microbial communities of legume samples collected from California, USA - Siratro white BW | ecosystem: Host-associated > Plants > Roots > Nodule | place: USA: California...
TATATATATATATATATATATATATATATATATATATATATATATATATATATATATATATATATATATATATATATATATATATATATATATAATTTTCCTCCCTAAACACTTTTTCCAATCCCTCATGTATAAAAAATAAAAAGAAGTTACGATATTTATGTTTTTACCTGGTAGAATTTTAATTTTATATTTTTTTTTATCAAATCTCATTGTTTGAATCATAATTGTCAAAACCAATCTCATCGTTGATTTTATTGAGACATTCGGTCAATGGTGGATCCGTTGGATTACTAATTTGTTTGTTGACGAGATCTATGCTTAAAAAAATAAAATAGAAATATTATGTATTTTAATATAATTAAACAAATTCAGTCCCAATTTAAATTTGTCATCATAATAAAATAATAATACATGAAATAATGAATAAAGTTCAAGATACATAGTGTTCAAATTTAAAAACATCATTATAGTAAACAATTAATATCCAAAATAAAATTCTTAACAACAACATAAATCCATGAAACAATTTCAAAGACAATATATGCATGAAGCATATCAAGGTGAGGATTTATGAAAAAGAGAGGAAATAATAACACCCTCGCATCTCAATCTGAATACAACTATGATTTAAATGTATTATTATTTCTTAACTGTATATTAACTCATTAAATCAATTTTCTACTTTTATAAAATTAGGACTTGATGAGGTTGGTTTTATCTGTTACTTGGTAGTGAATAATAATTTTATATAACTTGTACTGATTTAAATAATTTATTCGTATATATGTTCAACCTTCCTTTGACTTGTCCAAGTTGTCTTTTTCTTCAAATATTATTTTTTTATTTAGTAAAAAGAAGAAAAGATAAAGAAAAACTGGAGGAACGTATTGTCTAGTCAAGGGAAGATAAGGTCTGCCTCACCAGTGCAGTCACCACGATCAGTGTCCCCATAATATTTATTTATGCCACGGGTCAATGAACTCGATTCAATGAACTTCAAACATCGTCAATATTTGTATATGATTCTAATTTTTAAAATATAAAACGTTGCACTGCATCGATCTACTTTTCTGGCTATTATTTATTTAAAGAATAATTTTTTAAAATTACTTTATAAAATAATTTAAAAAACAGTAAAAAAAATTATGTTGGCATCACACCCTTTGAATAATTCATAATATTTATTCAACTTTTTCTAGAAGGTGATTTATAGTCAATGCTACATCTCAGAACCACACAAGTATTTTGTCGTTAGTTTGTGGGTTTTTTTCATTAAATAATTATCTGTTTTCATTTAAATTGACGATTGTGTTAATTTTTTCAATTTGAAGAATTATTTTGTTTTGTTTAAATCAAAGAGTTGTCTTAATTCTCTTAATAAAAAGTAGTTTTCTTTTTATTTAATCTATTGATAGCATCATATACAAGCTAGTTACAAAAATGTTATGAATAGACATTAAGTAAAATGTATGTTTAGTGAGGGGAGACACAAACTAGAATCAAACGACCAAAACAATTAAATGAAACGGTGTGCAACTATTCATTGAATGAACAATACGATTTTTTATCAAACACGTCAACTAAAAAAATTCTTGTATTTATTCATAACACATGGTATAGATGAGAATCTTTTGTATGAAAAAGACTCCATCGAATAAATATTCATGTCTACTCCTATTATATTTCTTAACACACCCATAATTCATTTTTCCTAATGGATAAAAGAAAAAAAACATGTCATAATTCTTTAAGAAAGTATGAAGGAAAAATTTGCCATCAACTAACTTGTACGTAGTGAAGTTCTGTGAAAGGTGAAGATAAATTAAAGTTTAAAAGAGAAAAAAATATCAATGCCTTGAAATTATTGCATTCATATTTTGTTTGTCTTCTAAAGATATATATATTCCCAATGTGATGTGTAGTGAGGCTTTTTGAGCCCTACTGTTCCCAACCACGAGATAAGCTTGTTGTCATGCATTGTTTAGGTTTTGTATGTGAACGTGCAGCATGGAGATGGAGGATTACATTACATGCATGCATGAGTAACAAAACACAAAGACTAGTCATTATTAGAAGACAAAGAAATGATATTGTCACAAAAATAAATAGGGTCGGCAAAAGGGCAAAGCCAAAGATGGAGGCCATAAATCGATAAGATGCATGTGCAAAAATTATGGGAGAAATTGAATTTTTGGTGCTGGCCACAACTATAAAAATATATATATATAATATTTGGCCTTCCACACTGGATAATGTTCATATCGCTATCACCCACCCACGATCTAAAAGAGAAGCTTTTCTTCCTTCTTTTAATTCTTCTTTTGTCCCTTTCTTATTCTTTGTCTACCTTAAACTGTATAAGCCTCTACTAGTATAGGACCATCACCTTATACTATGTAATCAAACAAACAACCTTCACCATTTCATACATGGAATAATTTCCACCGCTCAAAAATCCACACAAGTTGCAAGCTTCCATGAAACCAACCTTCTTCAAAAACTACACAAACGATTCAACCCTTTGAATCGCACCACAATACGGAAATCCTTTTATCTAAATGTGGACACGTCTGTCGAAATGCAAAAGGTGTAGAACACTTGCTAAATCGACCGATCTTGTTTGACAAATTCTTTGAATCATCATTAGCCGACATAGAAGCACCATAGTCAACACAAAACATGAACATGAATCATTAGGTTTGGTGGTATTATTCCTCCCAAAAGGATCCCAACTATTTGATTTGGTACCCTGGCGGCGACGATTTGGGAGGATCCGATACTTTTTAAGATGATTATTAGAGCATGGAGTTATGATTTTATTTGTATAATTTATAGTTGATAAATCTTTTGTGTTAGTTGAGATATTAAGGTTCAATCTGCAAACAAATGAAAAAGTTCACTTTATTTATTTATTTGACAAACATTTAGATATTGTTAGTACTTTTTGTCATAATGAAGCTATGCATTTATGAAATGTTTTAAAAGATAATTTTAAAAATCGTTATTATAAAAAAAATAAACTCAAAATACATGTAATTTATGATTAGGAAAGTACAAAATTATTTTACATAGTCACTGTATAATTTATTTTTCTTATTTTATATGTTATGGAATGATATTTCAAAACTACAAACACGTGTTAATCCAATGACTCCAACACTCCAAATAATTGAGTTAATTTGAATTTGGATCAAAAGGCGAAACTACTTAAACCTAATTAAATCAATAAATTTGATTGATTTGGAGTTTTATTTTCCTCCAAACCCACGAATCACCCTTAGCTGAGAGAATTTGACTTGGGGAGGATTAGAATTGTAATGAGAGTTGAAAATGGTCAAGAAAAGAAGCGCAAATGGGCATGAAGGTAAGTGTGGGAATTTTGTAGTTGATCAGTTTATATATACTAGTCCAAACTTAATAGTCAAACTTGGAATATTTGTCCTCAGACTATACAATTTGCAACATACTTTTTGTGTCTTTTCTCATTTGGTCTTCTTTATGTGGCTATGTATCTTGATGATTGCAGAAGAAAAATGGAGACATATTCAACATTTCATTATATATAATTTATACCATTAAAACATGTGACATTAACCTAACATTTTAACTTTTTACTATCGCAAAGAAATTTTTCACATCATACCTGCTATTTTAGAAAAGAGAGAATTGATGTGAAATAACATATATAATGTCAATTTCATCATAAAAACACATTTTATATTAGTTACTTACATAATTAATATAGTATATTCTCATTTTTTTCTCCCATCAAACCTTATCCATAATTCACTCAAATTCATCACATCTTTCCCACACCATAGCGGAACTATTGGCAAGTTTTGCAACCAAAAAACTTTCAAGAACTCAACCTAATTTTCCTAACCTCGACCGTAAGCTTAAGCTAAGTCCACTAGTTCTTTCCTTCAGGAACCCACCAAGAATTCATCAAGACCAAGAACCATACACGTTATGCCATCATATCTAATTTAAACTTTAACCAACCAAGAAAACCTTGAATATCCTACCAAGAACTTCACTTAGTCCAAATTCTTCAACTAAAAATTCTTCAACTAAGAAGGTACTCCTTTACCTAGAAACTTAAGTAAAAGATCCACTCATTTCTTGATAACCTAACAAGATTTCAAAAGCTCAGTTACCTAATAACGTTATTAGTACAAGTTTGAAAAAGACATAAAAGGAATAGGCAAGAAAAATACAAAAGTAATTTTCACTATATTGGTTAGTTCTAATAATAAAAAAATCCAATTTAAACACATTAATGATTTTTAAAACGACACTTGTTGTTAAATTAGTCATTTTTAAATAAAAAACTAATCATATTAATATAAAACTAATAAAATCATCATTTTGAATAACGTTTCAGAAATTTTTAAAACAAAAATATCAAATATGAATATAATATATTAAAACAAAAAATACCAGTGAGAAAATAATATTTTAGCTATACAAAAGACGTCCCTTCCAAATTAAAGTTTTAAATAAATTACCTCCTACATTGATGTATATATTAATTTAAAACTTTTACAAATTTAATATATACTCCTTGATTATTCTTTTAGTTCACAATAAGTTTGGCATTTCGAAAGCACCAAAAACGCCTAAAGTAAATATAAATATATTACCGCCGACATTGATGTATGTAATAATTTAAAGTGTTTTAAGAATTTAAGAATTTAATAATATATACTCATATTTCATATTCGTTTATTTCATAATTAGTTTCGGCACTTCGAAAACACCAAAAATACCAAATCAATGCTTTGTGAAAGTAGCATAAATAAATTATAATTTTACTTACTCTAATATAATCCCTCTCCATTAAAATATTGGATCCAACTTTTATTAATAACTCAAAAAATATAATTAATAATTATTAAGAAAGGTATAATTATTTTTACTTGAAATATATTAATTTAATTGCTATGATGTTACTTGATAGACTTATCTTTCTTATAAAACAATTAATGCAAACTGTAACAAATTTAAGTTATAAAAATAGTTTAATTACTTTGTTGTCACCCTTGGTACACTATGAACATGCATAGGTTATCTTTTGTTTCAGATGAGTTTTGTGCACTAAGAGTTTGTTCATAAAAACCAAAACTGGACATGTAATTCGAAAGCATGAGCGATTATGTCTTTTCATATAATTGATTATGTTTCAAACTTTGTATGAGTAATCAATTATCCCTTCCCATAATTAATTATTTATATGTTTTATACTATTTTTCATCATAGTTGGATTTGATTGTTGCATTGTAAATTTAAAATAAATGAATGACTAAACTATACAAAATTTGCTTGAAAAAGTTGTCGTGATAGCTTGTAGTGCTCCTAATAACTGATTATGATAATTTCATGTTGAAACGCGTATGAAATAGAAAAAAAAAATTACCCAAAATGATAATATATAATAATAATAATAATAATATAATCAATTATAGTAGATTATATATAACAGAAGTAATAATTATATTATATATAAAAATGACATATGTAATAAAATTAAATAAAAATAAAAATAATGAAATAAAAATTAAATATTTAAATTATTATTATGATTAAAATAATTATATTATTATTAATATTAATAATAAAATTATAAATAACAATTATAATAATAAATTATAAAATAATAATAAAAGTAATAATAACAATAAAATTAAAAATATAATAATAATAAAATAAATTTACAAAATAATAATATTAACAATAATAAACGAATTTTATTTTTATTTTATGAATTTTTTTATAATCTTTTAGATGTATTGATATTATTAGATAATTTGTAATTTTTTATCAATCAAGTTTACCGATTGTACTCAAATAATGCTTTGTCAAGTAGTAGGTAAAATATAAATTATTATCATTTATGTTTTCCAAAATTTACAATTTTGATTAAATTTTTTATAATTGTCATTTTTAATAATTTTATATAAATCCGTAGATAATTCTTATTTTTCTATTGAATTAATAGACTGTAGTGGAAATAATATTTTTAACCACATGTTAGTTTTATGTACAAATAATTAATCTTATTTATATTTATTGTGTATATCCATAAATTTGTAGAACGCATAAACGATTATCATTTTAATATCCTATTTTGAAGGTAACTTTTTTTATAATTGAAATTATAAAAATGTATCAAAATAATTTGACTATTTAATAAAATTATTGAATTTTAAAATTCACTTAAAAATTAATAATTAGTTCTTTTGTTCATTTTTTTTCTATTTTTTAAATTTATATATTTTCTATTCATATTACTTTATTGACTTGTCTAGAGTTGTATTTCTTTTATTAATACCAATAAAAAATTCTTTTAAACTAAAATTAATCATAGTTATTTCTTATTATTATTGGGATTTGTTTATATGTTAGTATTATTCTTTTTTAGTTAAGTTAATTCTGATTGTAAGTTTGACTAATGCAAATATAGTTGTTGAACTTAACTAGTGTTATTTTTTATTAAGGTCATTTCCTCAATCAAAAGTTAGTTAGAATAATTTTCTTAACCAAGATTATTTTTGACTGATATTAGTAATAAATTGTTTTCAACGTTAGTAAATTTTTTCAACTTATGAAACTCGAGAAGTTATTATTATTTAAATTTTTTATCCACTGATATATGCTAAACTATTTCTAAGTAAATATTAATTAAAGTTTTATTGATAAGTGTTGGCGAAACTATTACCATATTTTTATTTTATTAAAGTCTTTCTTAGTAAATTTTATTCAAAGTTGGTGAAGATTTTTTTTAGTGTTGATTCGAAAACCTTCAACTAACTAGAATTGTATTTGTCTAATGCCAATAGGAGGAATTTGCCAATTGACATTTGTCAAAAAGTTGGCAAAAAATCTGGACAGTAAACTTCAAAAAATAATCCCAATAAATACTTGGCTAATTTTAACTTAAAATAATCAAATCAATACTAATAAAGAAAAAAAAAACTTGTATGAATGTTAAGTGAAAAATCTTAGTGGGTTTTGATGAAAAATAACTTTAATAAAAGTTTATTAACAAAATCATTAACTAATGTTTTTATATTATTAAATTCTATTTAATATTGAAATATATGTTTGGATGTGTAACCTTTTTGACTAGGTGAAGTGTATGTGCAATCAGTGGCAGGCTAATTTACCTTTACCATTAGAACCTTCGTTTCTAAGAGAATAATGTAACTTTTATAATGTAACTTTGATAATAAAAGTGAAGAAATCGCTGTGTGAGTGTGTGTTTCTATTATAGGGTGTTGGAATGATGATATTCTCACGTCAAATCTAAACTTTATCGCATGAAAAATGAAGAAAAAAACTTAAATAACTTTATGTGTATAGTTTATTGATTCTCACCTCAAATTCTAAACTGGGTTTAATATTTGTTTCGAACAGGGAAGGTGATTCCTCTTTCTATAAAATGGTGTACAAATCTATTGCAATGTAGGAAATTTATTTGTAGAAACAGAATTATTCTCTTTGTATTCTTAATTTGATAAATTATTGTTTACTGAAAAATTGACAAGCTCAACCTAAATTAGTGTTATCTTTTAAAATTTAAGAAATTTGGACAAAAATAATATGCTCAACCCTACTACCTAATACCAAAATACTTAATCATAAAATTATAACTATAATCAGAACAATTAATCACAATTATTAAGTATGCAATTTACTCATGAAAGTATACTTTCAAATTCAAAAACATGTTAACTCCTTAAAAGCATTTATATTTTTTCTTAGGGGTGACTATTTTTCATGTAGAAATACTATCTGTATATAATATAGGTTATGTAATCAAGATGAAAGGAAGAAAAAAAAAAGGAGCATTGAGATAAATTAACAAATATGTCAAAAAATATTATAAAAATTATATGTATGATATAACTCAAATAAAAGAAAAGATCGATAAATCTTTTTCAAATCTCCACAGCTGCTTTTGGATTGCATCTATAACATTATATGGAAACATTTCTACTGTATTTTTCACTTGAGATCTACCCCCAAATGGTTGTGGTAAGTTTCGCCATGAATGTTTTTCACCTTTGGTGACGTAGTAAACGGTTTGATCCGGAGGATAAACAGAAAAGTACTAAACTGTTCACTACATTAATTATAACTTGAAACTTAAATTACATTCTAACACAACTCAACCATATTTTGTCAGACATAAACTTGATAAACGAAGCTGGGATGATTGAATAAAGTGGAAGGCAGAGTACAGTTGTGGCAATTGGGGTCTTTTACTTTTTTGGTTTTCTCTTTCTCTTTAATTGCAAATGAGAGTGAGAGGGGCCGATGAGAAAGAGACAAAAGAAAGTACAGATAGATCAGATATAAAGTAATGAGATGGAGAGATAAAGTGGAGAAGAGGGTGTGGGAGGTTGTTCTGAAGTGATATGAAGAACTTATTCCATAAAGCAAGCAAAGCAAAACTGCCTGCTGCAGCAGCTGATGACCGCTTCTGCCCAAAAGAAACTGCCAGCCTCAACCCTAACCACGTTCTCCCCTGCCATCAACTCCCTTTAACCGCACCAACACCCAAAATTCAACAAAAGTCCCATCATTCACACCACTCCCCCACCAATCACACCTCACCCATCACCCATCACCCATCACTTATCGTCATCCAATACCACCTCTCTCACACAGTACACCTCATCAGATATTCTCAGACTCCCAAACTTCAAAGCAAAGCCCCGTCTCACCCCAACCCCACACCCAAACCAAAAACCCACTTTGGAAAATCTACTCTAACCAAAACCAACCAAACCTCCCCACATTGTGACCAGATGTGAACACCACACTCCAAATGTAAAGCCAGATAATGCTCTACTCCCTACGTTGACAGAGAAAGCCTAACCAGCACAACCCATTTCTGACTTTCCTTTTCTTACAAGCATAACGTTGCAGCTTTTTACTATCTCCTCAAAATATTATAAAAACTTCAAAACAAAAATATAACATTCTCAAAACACTAGTATGATCATGGATAAACACAAAACTCTTTACTCAGGTGGAGAGCCATCTGTATAGTTAGCGCCGCAAATAAACCACCCTAGCTACATAACTCCAAATAGTAGCCACTAATTATCTCACTGTTTTCATTTAAATAAACTTAACCTAGCTATAATTATATAATAAAAATTAAACTGAGGATGATTTCAACTAAACCAGCTAAATCAAATTAAACAGACCAACATATCCAATTGATTACAATAACCACCAAGTTAATTAATCCGAAAAAGAGAAGAGAAACAGTAACGAAAAGTGTGATTGATCAGTAGGGTGGTGGCGGCGGCGGTGGTCTAGCCGTCGGAGCCCAAATCACATCGGAAGGCAAGTGACAGCTGTACATGGACATTCCACACGACTCCGCCTGCCCATGCCCGCTTTCTGCACCCCCTGAGACAGGCGGCGAATGTCCATCGCCGGCGGAGGCGCCCTCATCCTCCGGCGGCAGCCTATGATAAGCCGGGTTGTTGAACGAAGCGGCGATCACGAACACCGTTCCCGCAGCCATCAATCCGCCGGCGACCATTCCCCCGACGATCTGCCCCTGCGGTCCGGAGAGCGAGATGGCGAAGCCGTTGGGAACCGTGGGCGACGCGCCGGACTGCTGTGGAAGGAAGGTAGCGGAGACGGAGAGAATATCAAAACGGCCCTGAAAAGTAACGGTGGCGCCAGGCGTAGTGGAGGGTTGACGGAGCGTGACGCTGGCAACAGTCCCGGAACCGGTGAGGACACAGATGCCCATATTCTTGCGGCGACTGAACTGCGCGATGGCTTCCACGACGTCGCTGCCTCCAGACACTTCCAAAATGTAGGGGCTCATGGCAGGTTCAGGGTCTCGGGTTATGATCACGGGTGGCTTGGGCTTGTTCTTGGAGCCGGGAGGACGGCCCCTGGGGCGCCGTACGACCTCGATGGTGGCGCCGTCGCCGCCGGAGGAGTTGGGCTTCTGCGCGGAAGCGGGGGTGACGGCCAGGGCGCGGTTGTCTTCGTCGGCGGAGAGTTGGAAAGGGTGGTGTGGGAAAGGATGGTGTTGAGGTTGAAGCTTTGAGAACATAGTAGGTGGTGTTTCAGTCTTAGAATGCTGTTGTTGTTGGTCTACGTATTCTCCTTTCATTGCTTTTCCTTTTGGGTTTTTCCTTTTCGATGATCTCTTAGAATAGCCAATCCCGAGTGAGAGTATGATTGGGTTTTGGAGGGTTATTGTATAAAATAATGGCAGAAGGAGGAGAGAAAGATGAGTGAGGTTTGAGAAGAGAATGGAGAAAGAGAGGTGCTTGAAATTGTTTATTAGGGTATATAAGGAGAATGAATGAGAAGGAGAGAGAGAGAAAGGTGGGTGAGCTTGGAAACTAAGTAAAGACTAATGGCGCCGCTGGTTGGAACAAAAGGGGTCCACAGAAGACACATGAGACAGATAGGGATAGATATATGTCGAATGCAAATTGAGCATTATTGGGTGCCTCAATCTTCCACCGCCTTTCCTTTTCTTCCTTCACCCTTTTCAGACCTACCATACCACACCATCCCATATGCCATACCATACCATCTAGTACCTTCTACTTTCTCTTTTCTCTTCTTGATGGCTATGGTTTGGGCTTATGTATTTTGCCATTGCTTCCTATATCACAATCTTTACGTTACTTTGGATTTTCAAACAACTATCATTTCATTCACCTCAAATAGTCCACACTTCTATCATTCTCTGTAACGGTGCTCATCACCTCTCACTTCTCTCACACTAATAAATCACTTCTTATGCTACCAAATTACTACTACTTTAGTCTTAATCCAAATCCTACCAACCTTTTTCACTATACCTAATCAATCTCCTCATTAGTTATAATCCTTTTTATAATTAAAAAATTAGCATTAGAAGAAGTGTCTGCTATAGGGCATCCAAATAAACTCATGGCAGAAACTCAAGTCTCTCCAAGACTGTTCTTTAAACTTAGTTAGACATACTTGCTTTCTTTAGCTGTGATTTTTTTCCTAACGTTAAGACTGTGATTTGGAAGTTTTGTTACATGAATAGTTGTTTTTTTGTCTGTGTAAAGATGGTCTTAGGAGACTAATTTTGACTTGTTCAATTACGTTTTCATCCTTCCAATTGAATTTTTTTTTTCCTAAGTGTCAATGGAAAAAAAAATAAGTTTTTGCCAAATTCACTTATGATAATCCAATCATTTAATAAAAACGGAAAACTTTGATCCTTCTGTTTGTAAAAACTCTGTGAATGAACACGATTACTCCTACTCCTACTATTAAATTACGACTTTTTTTTATTCTTTGTTTGAAGTGATTCAATCATTGGTATAAAATTTTCAAAAAAATAACGAAATAACGATGATTGCCTTTAACTCGCAACATTAGGGAAAAAGTAGTTTATGTGAATTTGTTTAATCACTTATCACTCTTGTATAAATAAAATATAAAGATATAATTTAACAGTCATTTGATTCTATAAAAAAATTATAATAAACGCATTATGCTTTAGCAAATTTTTCGTTTGTTTGTGCAGATGTCTAACTTTTCGACGTCAAGAAAATCTACTTTTTAATTCATTAAGCTGATAAAAAAACTTTAATTCGTTAAGCACAATACATATAAATTATTATTAATTTCTAATATATGTTGAATTCTCATTGATACAAAAATGTACAATTTTAATAGTCTGCAGATAAATTCTCTTATGGTAGTGTTTTCAGGTGGATGTTAGAAGTATAAGTTTGAGCTTAAAATTTTTCATTAGATATTTATGACCTATATATATTGTTTTTACATAGGCTATGATATTTTTCTTTAAGTAATGAGGCATGTAAGGTGTTACTGGTAATGAAGACCATGAAATTTGCTGTCTACTGCAATGAATGCATATAGATTCTCAGTTGAGCATAGTAGTATTTAGCCATGCATTATGTCAGCCTAGATCTATTTAATTTAAATGGATTAATTAATTGATTTTTATGATGATATTAACAACAAAGCAAATTAAAGTCAGGCAAATAAATAAGAAACTAAAAGCATAGTGCATCAGAAAAACTCCAAAGAGCTAAAAGAAACTGGAAAAGAGTGTATTCTGTATATCTTAAGGAAACAGGACCCAGAGGCCATTTTTTATAAAGAAAAAAAAGTCCAGTACACCCTTCATGAGGAGAATGTATGTTTAACATTTTTAGTTTGAAAATCATCTTCCTGTGATTGTAGCAATCAAAGAGCTTTGGTGAAAACATCTTTAGATTCATGAATATTAGGTTGATGAAGAAAAGATTTTATTTTAAATGTGAGATTGAGTTTGAGTACTTAAATATCTTTTTCAAATTTGGTTTAGACTTTAACATTTAACGGATTTAATACTTAATTCAAAATAGGTTATTAAATAGTCGACTTTTTACATCTTGACCTTCTACTAATATTTTGGTTTTCGCCTTATTTTAGTAGAGATAATATTTATAAAAAGTTCTCTAAAACTTAAGTTTGTATAGTTAAAATTTAAAAGATAATAATTTTTTATGAAAATGTCCCAATTATAAGAATGATAAGAAACTTTCAAAGTTTTGATTGAATATAAAATAATGTTCATTGAAACTCATAATTATTTTAATCTTTTTTATTATAAAAAATTATATTTATAAATATCTTTAGATTTACCTCACTAAATGAGTTTGACCACTAAAAAGAAATCAACAACATTATCATTTTCGATTTGAACTTCCAAATCCTGTCTCTCTAATATTAGGATTATGGTTGAAGAGTGCATCATAAAACTCTAAAAAAGCTAAAAGAAAATATGAAAATACATATTATTCAGTATATCTTGCAAAAAAATGTCCAAATGCCAATTTATAAAATAAAAAAAAATAGAGGCAGGAACAAACTAAGATACAAAAAGGAAGTCTAATATTAATTGTTAATTGATTATGTTTTTAAATACAATACCTTATTAATCTATAAATTAAAATTCTTCAAAAGTTAAATTGAAATTAGATATATTATTTTTAATTTGTCAAAAAGTCAAATTGAAATCATTTGATGTTAATTAATACTAAAAATAGAAAAGTTGATTGAATGAATCTCTTGTTGGTGTAGTTTGTTTTCACTACGATAATAGTCAACATTGTCACCTCTCTTTCTCACTGTTGAATCTAATTACCAAGGGTTGGCAGATTCAACATTCTTCTTTTTCTTTCCTCATATTTCCTTTTAGGATCAGTAGATGCAACATCAACTTCTCTATATTTTATTTGTTGTAAAAAAAAAAAGTATAAAAACAATGTCAAAATTTTAAATAGTCTAAAAGTGTAATTAACTTTTCTTAATAAATATAAAAGGTATATACATGATAATTAATATTTAATAATGGAATTATCATTAATTTGGTAGAACTTGTAAAAGTAAAGATTCTTAAAGGATGGACCTTCAGAATCACTGAACCAAAGTAAGAGCTAGTTTTCCTATTATCAGGTTAATATTTAAGAATAAATGTTTTTTACAACAATTATGATTTAATGTTAAACTTATTCAATTAGGTAAATGAACTTTACTTGTCTTAATTTACTTTCAAAGCTTCCTAAAGTAATATAAGCTATATTTGTCAAACAAAGGATAAAATCAGATATCTTTCAAAACCCATCAATGTTGAAGAATCTTTTAGAAAAAAATGCTAAGGTAAAATAAATGTACTCTAAAATATAAAATATAATAATAACTGTTTAAGTAAAAAAAATATTGAATAGAATAAATTTTAAATTTTGTTTTACGTGTTTAATTTTATTATGGTTCTCAATTATTAGTTTCCTGATAAATTCTAGTGAGTACACTTTTTAAAGTGCACTTCTCATTTAGGAAAATCCAATTTCAACACCTGTTGTGTGTAGGAAGAAAATAAGTTAAGCATGTTTTTTAAAATAATAGAAATTAAATCTATAAAAACTATATTAAGTTTTCACAGAACGATGAATTAATATTCAAATACAATTATATTTACTAAATTGGATTTGATATTTTTAAATAAGATCTACAGATAGATTGTTATCGATGAAAAATATGTTGTTAAAAAAAAAATTAAAAGTCATGAGTCAATTTTTTTTAATAAAAATTAACTATCGACAAAATCGATACTACGAATTCAATAAAATTATTTGAAAATAGCTATTAAAAATCTATTATGTACAATGAAGTAACCTAAAAGTTTCAATAAATTATGGGTACACTTCTAAGCGAAAAGCCTTCCTTGAATATATTGCCTCCAAAGGATAGATTTGTTAATTTGACTTGTGAATAATGAACTATTATATATAAAAAAAAAAAAAAAGTAAAAGAAGCTTCTTTCTTCATATTCAATTTTGTACTAATGTCAAACAATTGACCTAGTTGCATTGGTTTTATTCAATATTTCCATCCAAAGTTAGCTAAATTTTCCTACATCAAAACACTGTTTACTTTTTTCTTTTAAGATTTCACAATTTGTTTGGACATCCTAAATTAATTTATTTGATTTCTTAATGGGTTACGTTGATATTATTATTTTGTTATGAAAGAAGAAATAAATATTCTGAAAAAATAGCAAAAGAAAAAAAGATAATTACATGATAAAATTCAAAAACATGTCATTGTACCAATCCTTTTCTGCACTGTAAAATTAAGAACACCATAAATGTCATACACAACTTTCAAATGGCATACCATTCTAAAGGTTACTTAGATTATGTGATTTAGGGTGTTTGATTTAGATATTTAATAACCTTTATAACATTTTAAAAATAAATATGTCTCTAGTTAAATTAAATTTTGCAAACGTTTAAATATTTGAACATGGAAAAAAATTAAAAGTTTAATTATAATATAATTTGAAATTTTTTTCTTGACAAACGTAAATTAAAAAAAAAATCCTCCAAGTAGATCAACGCCCAAATATTTATCAAATAGACCTTTTAACTGATCAAATCGAGAAATCGACTCCCAAAAGGCGGAATTTTGTTTTTCAATTTCAATATTAATGACTTAAATATATGTTAGAAATCGGCTCTCCTGATTTTTTTAAAAAAATTGAGGAAAACTTTAAATATTTTAAAATTTTTATTTAAATATTATATAAACTACTAAACTAAATTAATTAGTATTAATTAAATGATTAACAGATACATTATCTGTTAACAAATGTGTGAATTAAAAAAAGTTAACCATTATTAAAAACTATATTAGAAAAACAATATTTTTTTAAAATATAAAATTTTATATTTAAGAAAATAATTTGATAAATTTAATTGATGATAATAAATTTCTAGTGTTTGTTTTGTCATAGATCACTCCACTTAAAGTACTTTTATTGATATTATCAATAGTGTTGAACACAATTTTTTTTTTCTAAATTTTTAAAGAACGTTTTTCTATCAATCTCCCTTTTTTATTGTGCTTTTAGCCATTTTTTATCTTATAAAATTATCTAATACCTAGGAAAATATACACAAAATCACGACATTGAAGTAAATATAATATTCACACAGTTAGTTAATCAAAATTATATATATAAATTATAATGTATAATTATCCAATCCAAAGTTGCACTTACCAATTTTTTTTTTAAATAATTGACGTCACTTGTAATAATCCTTCTTTTGACAATTGTACATAGAGAATCAAACTCGTAATCTTGATATGAAGTGTTTATTATTAGATAAAAACATATGGTTGATAATCAGAGTATAAGTCTTTGAATTTAAGAATGTTATCTAAGCAATTAATCTCTTAAAAACAATTTATGTGACATGAATAAATTATATTTACATTCATCCCAAAACAACATCTTAAATCCAAAACTAAAATTATTCTCTTACATCATCAAATGCAAGAACCTATGTAGGCATATGCTTATTTACAAAGTACAATGGTAAGATGTATTAATTCAACAACAAATACAAAGGTAAATTATCAAGAAAAGTAACAATTTATATATATATATATATATATATATATATATATATATATATATATATATATATATATATATATATATATATAATAAGTTAAAA
>Ga0099824_1006460_pt1 | contig 16066 bp, 7 predicted proteins | sample SiratrowhiteBW_FD_76837 | JGI IMG/M metagenome (GOLD analysis project Ga0099824, IMG submission 76837) | Root nodule microbial communities of legume samples collected from California, USA - Siratro white BW | ecosystem: Host-associated > Plants > Roots > Nodule | place: USA: California...
ATAAAATTTAAATAAATAAAATTAACGTCTACATCAAATAAATATATTAAAGATATTCATATACTTGAAAAAAATATAAAGTATTTATGAATATCAAATATATCTATATATATATATATATATATATATATATATATATATATATATCCTTTTTTCTATTTTTTTCTTAAAAATATCTTCTATTTTTAACATTTTTACTTCTCAATTTCACCAATTCATTATAACTTACTTTACTATTCTATAATGATGTTGAAAATTTCAATAAACTTAATCACAATGCACTCATTCCTATCCTTGTTGAATATTCACAATACAAACTTATTTAGCCTTACTTATTTTTAGTACATGTTTTCAAATTATAATTATCAATTAATTGTATTTATAAAATTAAAATAATTAATAATAGGCAAAATATAATTACACTACAAGAAAAAACTATTTAAACACCAATTTTTAGCTATCAAATAAAATAGTTTCCAATTGTGACCAAAATAGCTACTAGATTAGATTTTTGTTGCTAAATAACTATAAAATAAAAGTAATGAATTAAGTCAAGATAACTGGTATCTAACATTAGCTACCAAGGTTTTAGCCACTTATACCATCAGATTTTAAATTTTAAATTAGTTTCTAACTTAATTAGATACCAATTTAGAATCTGATGGTATAAGTGACTAAAACCTTGGTAGCTAATATTAGATACCAATTATTTTGATTTAATTAGTCTCTAACTTAATTAGATACCAATTAGTATAAGTGACTAAAACCGTGGTAGCTAATGTTAGATACTAATTATCTTGATTTAATTAGACACTGAATTCAATCATTACTTTTATTTTGTAGTTATTTAAAACTAAAACCTAAGTTGGTGATTATTTTGATCACAATTAGCAACCATTTTATTTGGTATCTAAATAACTTTTTTCTTGTAGTGTTAAAGTTACTACAAAAATGTGTTAAAATATAAAGAGAAGTAATGGAAGAAAATTAAATAATTTTTAGAAGAATAAAAAATTAATTCAACCAATAAATATATTAGTTCTTTAATATTATAATTTAATGATAAAATAATTCTTTTATGGTGTTAGATTAATCCTTTGAATTACAATTTATTAAAATGTTCCATAAACTTAACAAGATATTGTGATGCTCCTGCACCTCCGTAAGCTTTCTTTTCTCTCCTATATGCCTCTCTCACTCTCAAAATCTCTCTCCCTTAAATCTAACTTTTCCCCTCCAATACCTTATCTATTTTAGAATCTGATCACACCCTGTAGTAGCTAAGGAGTTAAGAATAATTTCTAATCGATCAGAATCTCAAATAGAGTAAGTTCATATTTGCTCTAAAAGATCCCTTAATCTATGTTTTTCCTTAGGTTTTTGTCATCAATCTTAGTAAGGACATTTGAGAAAACGATTTCTCTCAACTTAAAAAGATTATACTGAAATTTGGTTTTGTTCTGATAACTTGTTCTAGATCCCTAAAGATTGGGTTAGAGCCACTAGCTAGTTTGGACGAATTGTTTTGGGGAATTGTCATCAGGTAAGGGAAGCTAGTAACTTGTTTTTATACTATTTAGTTATTTTTAAATGGAACTTAAAGATAAAAACTTGAATATGTGATTATCAGTGCTCAAGTCTTTCTTGTAGGTCTGACGGGTCCTTGAACACCGAATAAGTTTGATCATCTTGATTTTTGTGTGATTAATAGACCTTATTTGAGAAATGATGTAGAAAATAGCATGCAAGAACTTTTGATTGTTTTTTGATGGATTGAATATGACTTGTGATAAAACTTTGATTTGTTTTAAAAGTATGAGATCAATTATTGAATGAAATATGCCTTTATGGATGATTGATTGAGGAATTGTTTTTGAATGAACATGAATTGTTTTTATTTAGAAAATGAGTTTGATGAATCTACTAGATATATGTTGTTATAATGTTAAAGATATTTTTGGAATGATATTTGATGATTTAATCATTAAGTGTTGTTATGGTTGTGGAAAGATTCTGGCACACTATTATTTGTGGATTGAATATGTATTGATGTTAATGATTGAATGATGAAGTTGATGTCATACATTTGGGATAATGTATGAGTTGTGCTTGTTTGTATACATTAGGTATAACACACCTATGTTTAACAGAGATCGTCTAGCTTCACTGACGATCTAAGTCACGTAGATTGAGATATCAAGTGGTGAGAAACTGGTGAGGGAGTTCATACACACCGAGACCGCTGGTGAGACTCGGTATTGGATGTTTGAACTTACTCTGGTCCTTTCTCTTAGATTCAAATGGCAGTCTAAGTCTTGGGTATTGGATTAGTCCTTTCTCTTAGATTCGTTGGTAATCTAAGTCTTGGGTATTGGATTGATCATTTCTCTTAGAATTGTTGAATCTAAGTCTTTGGTATTGGATTAGATGTTAGTCTCTGGTAGGGACATATTTAATGGGTCTTTCGAAAGATGATAGGTCCATGTGTGGCCTATATGTGTGATGTGGTCTATGTGTTAACGATATGTATGTTGTGGTCCATGTGTGGTCGTTGCATGTGATGTAGTCCATTTATGTATGATGTTTGATATGAATAATTGAAATGGAAATGTATTTAGTATTGAAACTTATATGTTAATCTTTTAAGAAATTCTTATGAATAACTGATATGGTTTGCTCTTTTTGCGTGTATTGATTATGTTATAAAATTTTATTTTCATTAGTTTACCCTTGCTTGTCTTGTTGTTTTGTAAACTATGATGATTGTACTATGTACATGAGCATATATAAATGCAGGTGTAAGAGTATGTGAAAGATTGTAAACTTTATTTTGGAATTTGTTTCCCTTTGTTGGATTCACTTGTATGTTAGACAATATACATTTTCGGGATGTTACAATTATGGTATTAGAGCAGTTCGTCCTTAGGATGATCTGAGGGTAGTGAGTTTACTGTCTCTTTTGCATGTAAATTTTGTTTAGTTTTAGTCTAGAAACATAGGCAAAATGTTTTTGGTTGGATGATTGATAAACGGTCTTTGAAATTTCGATTTCATTTGAGTTGAAATGATTGTTATGAATGAAGATGAAAGTATTAAAAATAAAAAGAATCTTGATAAAGTGGTGTGGGTGCACACTCATGACTAAATCGAGATGATTTTCTATCTTAATTCTAAATGTTTGAAATATGTTTTGGGTGATTAATTTTATTATGTATTAAACTTCATGTTAGATGTATATTGGATTTTAGTGTACAATGTTTTCTTGTATTGAGCATTGTTTGTGGACTTTGAAGTTGTCTTCTAGGTTGAAAGTTTTTCTCCAATGTTTGTTTTGGTATAGCATTTTGGTATTACGATAGGTGTTTTGCTGTTATGGATAGACGCAGATTCTAAGTGAATTTGAGAGGTTTATATTTGGAAGATCTAGATATAATCATTGAGATGAATTGACTCTATGGGGATTTCATTCCTTTTAATTAGTGATGAATATAAAGTAGTATCATCAAATTAGAAGGATAGAGAATGAATAATTACACTTGATAAGTCGACTCTGACTAAGTAATAAAAATGAAAAAGAAATGAGAGATTCGATAGAGAAAATAGTTTATCTGGTTAAAGTGTGTTATTATGAAAAACATCATTGTTGTTGATAAAGGAGAAATAAGAGGGATCTAGATTATGTAGAGGTTGTTGTCAGTTATGTAATATAGTTGGAGAATCATAGTTTAAGGGATCCAATTGCACGAAGCACCAACATTTTCCAAAATAGACATGAGATCTAGTTATCCAAACATTTAAGTGAAGAATGAATGTGTAAAGAGAAACATATGGATCCAATTATGATGGAGTTGAAAGATGGGTCAAAATGCTTTGTAATTTTGACTCAGATGAAAGTGGAGAATGTAGTAAAGATACAGTCTATACATGTGGTGAGTGAGTTTGTTGACGTTTTTTCGAATGAGATACCTAAATTACCTTCTAAATGAGAAGTTGAGTTCTCAATTGATTTGGTGCCTGGAGTAGGACCAATCTCAATGGCACCTTATAGAATGACTCCTACTAAGTTGAGTGAACTGAAGAAACAAGTCGAAGAGTTGTTAGAGAAGCAGGCCGTGGGAAGCTCCAGTATTGTTGGTTAAGAAGAAAGATAGGAGTTCTCGGTTGTGTGTGGATTATAGGCGGTTGAATAAGTTGACAATCAAGAATAAGTATCCTTTGCCGAAGATTGATGACTTGATGGATCAATCGAGTGGAGCAATCGTGTTCTCAAAGATAGACTTAAGGATGGGGTACCATTAGATTTTGGGGTGAAAGCTAAAGATGTGTATAAGACAAATTTTAGATCTTGTTATGGGCACTATGAGTATGTGGTGATGCCTTTTGGGGTGACAAATGATCCATCTCTATTTATGGATTACATGAATAGAATCTTTTGTCCTTTGTTAGATAAGTTTGTTGTAGTATTTATAGATGACATCCTTATCTATTCAAGGACTAAGGAAGAACATGGAGAGCATCTGAGGTTGGTGCTAGAGATTTTGAGGGAGCAGCAACTGTATGGCAAACTCTCTAAGTGTGAGTCTTGATTGGAAGAGGTGAACTTTTTAGGGCATGTAATTTCAACTTAAGGAAACTCCGTAGATCGAGGTAAAGTGGAAGTAGTACTACAATGGGAGCGTCCTAAAACGATTACCGAGATAAGGAGCTTTGTGGGTTTAGCTTGCTACTAACGAAGGTTCATTAAAGATCCTTCAAGTATAGTGACACCTTTGATACAATTGACTCACAAAGATCAACATTTTGCATGGACCGATAGGTGTAAGCAAAGTTTTGTGGAGATGAAGAAAAGGTCGATTAGTGCTCCTGTGTTGGTGATTTGTTGATACCAACAAGCCATTTGAAGTTTATTATGATGCTTCACATCAGGGTTTGGGTGGTCTTTTAATGCAGGAGAAGAAAGTAGTGGCTTATGCTTCAAGGCAACTTAAAGTTCATGAGAAGAATTACCCTACTCATGACTTAGCATTGGCAAGTGTGATGTTTACATTGAAAATTTAGAGGCACTACTTGTATGGGGTTTAGTTTCAAGTGTTCAGTGATCACAAGAGTTTGAAATAACTGTTTGATCAGAAAGAGCTGAACATGTAGTAGAGAAGGTGGATGGAGTTTTTGAAAGACTATGACTTCCAACTAATGTATCATCTAGGAAAAACTAATGTGGTGGTAGAAGCTTGGAGTAGGAAATCAGTTTCAGATGTTAACTTTGATGATTGAAGAGCAAAAACTGATTGAACAGTTTAGATATTTGAATTTGTAGGTGAAGCTTCATAGAGATCATATTAGTTGTTATAGATTAATCATAACAAATGTGTTACCTAGATGAATAAGGAGAAATAGTTGGAGGATTCTAATCTGAGGCACACCATGGATGTGTTGGGATCAGAGAAAGCAAGAGAGTTTGAGTTGGGAGTTGATGGGTTTTTGAGAACGCTAAATTTTCGAGGATGAAAATTTTTGTTGTTGGGGATAATTGTGATGCCCTTGCACCTCTGTAAGCTTTCTTCTCTCTCCTCTATGTCTCTCTCTCACTCTTAAAATCCCTCTCCCTTCTTGCTAACTTTTCTCCTCCTATACCTTATCTATTTTAGAATCTGATCACGCCCTACAGTAGCTGAGGAGTTAAGGATCATTTCTAACCGATCAGAATCTCAAATAGAGTAAGTTCATATTTGCTCTAAAGATCCCTTGATCTCTGTTTTTCCTTAGGTTTTTGTCATCAATCTTAGTAAGGACAATTGAGAAAAGGATTTCTCTCAACTTAATTAAGATTATATCGAAATTTGGTTTTCTTCTGATAACTTGTTCTAGATCCCTAAAGATTGGGTTAGTGCCACTAGCTAGTTTGGAGGAATTGTTTTGGGGAATTGTCATCAGGTAAGGGAAGCTAGTAACTTGTTTTTATACTATTTAGTTACTTTTAAATAGAACTTAAAGATAAAAACTTGAATATGTGATTATCAGTGCTCAAGTCTTTCTTGTAGGTCTGACTGATCCTTGAACACCGAATAAGTTTCATTATCTTGATTTTTGAGTGATTAATAGACCTTATTTGAGTAATGATGTTAGAAAATAGCATGCAAGAACTTTTGATTGTTGTTTGATGGATTGAATATGACTTGTGATAAGACTTTGATTTGTTTTAAAAGTTTGTTTTAAAAGTTAGAGAAAGTTAGAGATCAGTTATTGAATAAAATATGCCTTTATGCATGATTGATTGAGGAATTGTTTTTGAATGAACGTGAATTGTTTTTATTTAGAAAATGAGTTTGATGAATTTACTAGATATATGTTGTTATAATGTTAAAGATATTTTTGGAATGATATTTGATGATTTAATCATTAAGTGTTGTTATAGTTGTAGAAAGAATCTGGCACGCTATTATTTACGGTTTGAATGGGTATTGATGTTAATGATTGAATGATGAAGTTGATGTCATACATTTGGGATAATGTATGAGTTGTGCTTGTTTTTGTACATTAAGTATAACACACCTATGTTTAACAGAGATCCTTTAGGTTCAATGATGATCTAAGTCACGTAGACTAAGATATCAGGTGGTGAGAAGCTGGTGAGGGAGTTCATACACACTGGGATTGCTGGTGAGACTCGGTATTGGATGTTTGAACTTACTCTGATCCTTTCTCTTAGATTCGAATGACAGTCTAAGTCTTGGGTATTAGATTAGTCCTTTCTCTTAGATTCGCTGGTAATCTAAGTCTTGGGTTTTAGATTGATCCTTTCTCTTAGAATTGTTGAATCTAAGTCTTGGGTATTGGATTAGATGTTAGTCTCTGGTATGGACATACTTAATGGGTCTTCCGGAAGATGATAGGTCCATGTGTGGCCTACATGTGTGATGTGGTCTATGTGTTACCGATATGTATGATGTGGTCCATGTGTAGCCGATGTGTGTGATGTGATCCATGTGTGGTCGTTGGATGTGATGTAGTCCATTTATGTATGATGTTTGATATGAATACTTGAAATGGAAATGTATTTAGTATTGAAACTTATATGTTAATCTTTTAAGAAATTCTTATGAATAACTGATATGGTTTGCTCTTTTTGCGTGTATTGATTATGTTATAAAATTTTATTTTCACTATCCTTGCTTTTCTTGTTGTTTTGTAAACTGTGATGATTGTACTATGTACATGAGGTGCAGGAGTATGTGAAAGATTGTAAACTTTATTTTGGAATTTATTTCCCTTTGTTAGATTCACTTGTATGTTAAACAATATATATTTTTAGGATGTTACCGATAACATAATTATAGTATTTTTTTTACACATTTAAGAATTAAATCAAAACTTTCGTTTGTTTAAAAGTAAAATTAACAATATTTGACGTATTCGAAAATAATTTATGCAATCATTTTATACGCCAATTTGTTGTTTCATTTGATAGTTTCAAATAATTTAGGCTATTACAATGTGAATTATTATATTTTAAATATTGTTTCACTAAAATGTGGTTTACGTCAAAATAAATAATTATTTTAATGAAACAAAGTGAATAATATCCTCTATTTATTATGTTTCAACAGCTTTTTTAAATTAATACTATTTTATTAACATTTAAAAAGTCGTATGTATCATGGACTTGACCAGCAGTATATTTAAGGTTAAAGAATAAAAAAATGCATAATGTTTCACATGGAAGAACTTTTTAGTTTTAAAAAAATCAACTCATGATTAACTTAAAAATTATAATGAATTGTTTTTTGTTTTCAACTCATCTTCTTAATTAAGACTAGAATACATACTTTTAAATTCAAATTTTGGATACATTAGGATTTGGATAAATTTTTTATTATTTATATGATTTTAGTTGACATCATTCACTTAAACAACATTATCTCTTGTAAGACGTGCATAAAATATATAAAAAAATGTGTGGTCTCTGGTTCGAGATTTGCGAGCTGAAATAAAAATAAATAAATGATAGTGATGTGCATTCGATGTGTCATTTTCAATTTAGACATAAAACAAGAAAAAAAAGTTAGCACAAATCTTTTTGGACATTTGAGTTCGTTAATAAAATTCTGGGATTCAATTTTCAGTCACAAAATAAAGTTTTATAAATGTAATTTTATTTTTAAAAAATGAGTAACAGAAATTATACCTCTTGATCATGATTATAATACTTGGTTTATTGTTACTTTAAGGAAATTATCTTATCATCCCCAGATAAACTTACCTGGAAATATGTTTCCCAGTGGTTAAGAAATATTAACTTTTCAGAACTTTTAACCAACATTCCTTCAGGTCAGAATTCTTAAATATTTTTTATTTTGAATATTCTATCATTTCCAACATATTTATCTTTTTTATTTCCAAAAAGTCAAGAAAAAAAAAATGTCCCATAAAAACGTGAAAACTGGGACAAAGGTGATAGAGATTTCTTTTTTATTTTTGAACAGAAAGGTAATAGGGATGAATAAAGTCATATAAAGACGGTGAATACTAATGTTCGAATCGAGGAACCTGTAACATCATTTTCAAGGTAATTGATATTATAGTTAGAATGGTAAAAAAATCTTAAGATCATAAAGAGGGGGACAATTAAGGACAGACAATTAAGGACAGACAATTAAGTTGAGAAAATTTAGTCACACAAATATCTATGATTCTTATAATATAACACAAAATGATAATTAAGATAATTGTTAATTATAAAGATTATTCTTAAATTAATGAATTTTTATTTTGTTAAATTTTACAAGAAAAACTTTATTTTTCTCACATTATAATAAAAAGAATTAATATACTCACTATATTGTTAGAAAAGGAAATATATTTAGGTTTCTGGCACCACTTCCTACAAAATTAAATTAAATTGTTCATAAGGTGATGTAATTAAATATAAAACTAAAATTGTTTGATGATAAATAAATAATGTATTACAACATTATCTGCAGATAAATGATAAATATTTGAAGCTTCTGTTAAATGAAAATTGTCCAAAGCATATTTTGAATGATTACAGCATATATGCGTTACATGTCTCATTATATCAAAACGTGAAAGTTACAACACTTTCTCTTTATTACCTTTATATATATTAGATAAATTTTTATTTACAATAAATATAAGAACATTATATAATATAAAATAAAGTTAATTCATAACCATGGCATAATAACTATTTTCATAAAAAGTATATAATATATATAGAGAGTATTGTTCATGGCAACACATCAATACTGTATATACTTCATGTATTGAATTTATTTTATATTTTTTTTAATATTTGTATATTTATAAAATTATTTAGTCATTAATTTGTATATAAATGTGGTAATATTAATATTATATTTAGATTATCTATAACATTATTTGAATAATAATACTAAAATTGTATGTTATTTCTTTTTTTTAATACACTTCATTTGGTTATAAATCTGAAAAATATATGATATGGAAAAAATATAAATTTGAACAAAATTGTAAGTGATACCCCTTATTTTTAGGATAATTTTTAAGGATAAAGTGATATGTTCACATGTAGAATCCTAAGCTTTATAATAAAAAGAAGTAATGTACTAATAAATTTTTACAACTAAGAGAAAATATATCTAGGTTTCGTGACACAACCTCCTATATTATTCATAAGGTAATATAATTAATGAAAGTAAAATTATTTATAAAAAATATATAATGTATTACAACATTTGTCAACAAGATAAATATTAAATGCTTCTGTTAACTCTCAGAAGTAGCAATACTTGGAGAAAGTAGCAATACTTCGAGTGAGTACAACTTATGTGCATTACTTGTCTCTAATAAAAGTCACTTGTTTCACAACACTCTATTTTTTGTATTTATATATATATTTTTTTAAGTATATTTATAATAAATATATATATATATATATATATATATATATATATAATCATTATTCAAATATAAAATGGAGTTAATTAACAAGTATTGTATAATAACTTTTTATAAGACGAAATTAATTAATTTAATAATAATTTTTCATAATATATGGTATTGTTTATGGCAACACATCAATACAAACATGTTGTAAGATGGTAATGCAGATGACAGTGATCTTTTATATAATATATGGTATTGTTTATGGCAACACATCAATACAAACATGTTCTAAGATGGTAATGCAGATGACGGTGATCTTTTATATCTCTCATGTATTGAATTTGTTTTATATTATTTTTTTAATATTTATATATTTATAAAATTATTTATTGATTAGTTTGTATATAAATGTGGTAATGATAATATTATAATTAGATTATCTATAATATTATTTGAATAATAATATTAAAAGTGTACGTTATTTCTCTATCTTTCTTTTTGTTATAAATTTGAATATATAATATATATATGTGTTTGTGTGTGTGAGGGTATAGAACATTTGTGATTAGATGTTATGTTATTCTATCACTAAAATATCATATTTTTTTGGAAGGTTCATTTTGTAATAAATATGATTTTAGAAGACCTTACAAATATGAATTTTTTTAACAACATTTTAGTTTTAAAATGAAAATATCATGGTTTTAACAATACATTGAAAAAATTATTACTTAACTTACAAATAAATAGTTTTTGAAATATATATTTCTTAATCAAAATATCATATTTTTGAATGCTTATTTGTAATACATTAAAATCTAATTTCTAAAGAAATATCTTGGAATACCATAAAAAAAAATGTTATGTTTATACATGACAAAAAAATATATGGTATATATAAATTTAATGATTCATGTCATCCAATAATAAATACCGAGATTTAGAATTTTTTATCATACTGTTAGAATAAATTATTCAATCGAAAAGTATAAAAATATTTTTGTAAGAAAAAAAAAAGATTATAATTGATTTATGTTATTTATTGTTCCAAATCATTTTTAAAAGAAAATGTTAAAATAATAATTAGTTAAAATAGTAATTTTTTAAAAAAGTACTTTTCTATTTTAAAAAATGAAAACCAAATAAATTTGGTCTCAAAACTCACACCTAATATATAAATATAAAATTGTCATGGTTCACTTAGAAGTTTTATATACTTTAGAATTTGATGCAAAAGTTACTTCATAAATACCATAATCTTTTAATTTATAGTAATTTAACAATAAAGTTGTAATCACCACATATGAATGTTTCCTTTTCATCTCTCCTAAAGAACCACCCTCCGACATGCATGTTGTTCATCCCAACCTTTTCTTTCCAACCAATAACACTTCTCAATATTTCAATTTCCTATCATCTATATTCACATAAAACAAAAAAAAATAAAAAATAAAAAATTAACTGCACAATTCACATACATGCACCACAAGCCCCCACTGAGATAAAATCAGTCAGATTAAAGCACTGATTTCAAACATCAAACATTGTGAACTGGATTAAAACAGTTACATGATTAAATGGTCAAGATGCTCCTAAATCAAACCTGCATAAGCAGTAGTTCAGGATAGCCAGCTATCTTATAGATGATGTAACTAAGCAGATGTATCTTGCTTGTTATAGTAGAGATATACTGTGATTGAGATTAACTGTGTCTGAGACTATGAAGCTCGGACACTCCAATTTAAGTGACGTATATACATATTTTTGTTTTAACTTTGAATTTTATATAAATAAATTAGATTTATTTTTTATATATTTGACTAACTTTATTTTTAGACAGTTTTTTAATATATAAATCTTGATTGTCAATTTATATAATGTATAATATTATAATATATATAGATTTATATATTCGTATTTTATATTTTAAAGATTACACATGTCTATATATTTGTGTCGTATCCGTATCCATATCAGTATCGGGCTTCATAGGTATGAAGACAATGCTCCAACACTGTTCATTGGGCACGCTGGAATCAAAGTTCCGAGGATGCATCACTTTCTGAAGATGAATGAATTAAATGCCATTGAAATTAAGGGTGAGTGCACATCAGTACATATTCTTTAGATAGGGTTAGGGTATATGTTTACCTATAGATTCCTTACATCGGCTTGTTCCTTACATATTCTTTACCGCTATTCTTCCTCAATCAATTAATATAATCTATAATATTTTGAAATTAAACAAGCCTTCCGTTCATATTCAACACGGTTCTATTAGTTGGAGCCTTCCATTCGACGTTGCATACTCTCCTCTAACCTTTACTTCGTATCTCATACAATTGTAATCCAAAAATTTCATTCACATTCACTAAACGTAAAAAGGAAGACTCATGCAACGTTAGAGCAAGTTATTCTCTAATTTCTGATGAGGCATTTATTCCAAATATCATCGAAAGAAGACGATTATTTTAAGGATACACAATTTTAATTAACATTATTATACCCATAGCAAAATTAAAAATTATGTTAGCCTTACAAGCTTTCACCTTTTGACACAAAAATCTTATTATTTTAATACAATTTCGTTGTGCAATAGGATATTATTAATGAAATTATGTTATCTTTTCAGGATTTCCTCACGGACAAAAAGAATTATATTTTTTAATCAAAATAGACAAATTACATCGTTTAGATAGAATTTCAAATTAAGAAATCATTCAAGTTAGGCATGATTTCACGTGAGTCAAATAAGAGACACATGTTGACAATTTCAATTAAAGACATTAATTTAAATCGTTTCTTTCTAAATTGATTTCCCTACAACCATTTTTTAATTATTTGGCACTACGTTTATTAATTTTAACAATTAAAAAAATTAATAATAATTTATAATTAAAAAACCATAAAAATAAATTAAGGCATACAAATTTATTTTAAATTAAAACAAAATAATATAATCATAATAATAATAACAATAAAAATATTTTTAATTAAATTCATACAAATTTAACTTCAATGATAATAATAACTATGAAAACAATAATTATAATTAAATTCATAAAAATTAAATTAAAATAATAATAATAATAATAATAATTTTAATAATAATAATAATATAATTATTATTTTTAATAAAATAGTAATAATAATAATAATAATATTCTAACAAATCTAATTAAAATAATAACAATAATAATAATTATAATAATAATATAATAATTTTTATAAATAAAGAAAATAACATTTAATAATATAATATTAACTATTTCTTTGACAATAAATGGATTAAGTTGCTATTACTATTATTATTATTATTATTATTATTTAAATTAAACTCGTATGAATTTAATTAAAATTATTCTTATTTTTATTATATTGTTATCATTATATTATTTTGTTTTAATTTAAATAAATTTGTATACCTTAATTTTTTTGTTACAATTTTATTAATTATTATTATTAATTTGTTTTGTTAATTATTAAAAATGGTAGTGCTCTAAGCGCCGCTAATTACACCTGACAAAAATCATATTTCATCTTCAATTATTTTTAATCACAAAAGTAAATTTGTAATCTTACATCTTTATCAATTAAAACAAATACAAATATCAATTATAACAATCATATCATTCACAAACTTTCAAAAAATTTCTCTTCAAATCCTTTCATTTCTCACCATCCATCCTTTAATCCAAACAACCTAACTTTCCATTTACTTTCATTTCAAATTCACTCACTCTCTCTACAAAACATAATATTAATGAAAAAGGAAGGCCAAGTGTTTAAATACAAATGTATAAATGATTTCCAAGAATCACTTCCAAGGCTTGGGTGTTGGGCGAAACCAATCATTTGCTGCCCAAAAGTGTCATAATGTTTTGGAAGTCTCAAATCCCTTCATTAATGAACATAAAAGACTATCATTTCAAATTATTCATTATAAATATAAAGTATTAAAGACAAATGAATGATTTACAAATACAACTGATCCCAAACCTCTGTTTGAAACAACATTAAAGTTTTCATTACAAATCAACTCGTTAAAGTCACTTATCGTGAAAAGGAAGAACTAAGTATCCATCAGTTTATTAAAAATAATTATTCAAATTTTAAGCTTAGAATATCTTTTAGATCCTCATATTGACATATATATATATTAATTGTTATTGTATGGAATTAACTAATAGCCAAAATATTGACTGGAAAGAAATTGATTTGGGGTATTTGGATCCACCGAAAAGGATGATCTTTAACCAAGGAAAGGTAAATATCCAGAAAATGTGGTGTCTAGCACAAATTAATTCATGGACATGGTTGAAAGACAAAAAGTCCGGAATAACATAGAGTATCAATTACATGCTCAATGTTTAAAACACAGTGAATTACTGTAAGTTTGGAAAAGTAGTGGCTTGAGAATGAGAGTTTGAACTCTGTAGTTACCGTTGAGAATAGTGTAGGGACAAGTTTGATAAGATGTTGAACAGTATGATTGCATTATTCTTATTTCTTGTGAAACATATAAGCCTAGTTATGGGGTGCACTAGTAGAAAAAACATATTTCAAGGCGGGATATCATTGCGGTTAAAAATGAATCGCAATTAAAAACAACGCGGTGACATTTTAAGTACAACTATACCAGCGCGGTTGACGCGAGAACCGCGATGGTTAGCCACAAATAATTTAATATTGAAAACTGTAAGGAGATACTAACGTGGTTCTTGAAACAATTGCATTGGTATCTGCAAAACAATTTTTAAATTATTTTGTAGAAGGATACAAACGCGTTCCCACTAACAACCGCGTTTGTATCCTATATACAAATGTGGTTCCTACTAACAACCGCATTTGTATCCCCATTTTTTAGGGCTCATACTCTTCCCTCTCACTTGCCCTCTGTTCCACTCTTCCCGTTTGCTTCTTCTTCTTCTTCCGTGCGTGCCCTCGCAGTGCCTTTTCTTCTTCTTCTTCCTCCCTCGCAGTGCCCTCTCCCCCTCCCTCGCAGCAACCTCTCTCTCATCTCTCTCTCTCTCTTTCCGTAGCCACCACCACCACGTCGAGGTGCTTCTGCGGCCACCACCACCACCACTCAGACCCCCACCACCACGTCTCTCTCTCTCTTCGACATTTTCTTCTTCTACTGCCACGATACCCACCACCACTGAAGGCTATCTCTTTCTCTGCCTTTATTCAATTTTTTCTATTTGACTTGATTCTATACTTTTAGGTCTCTACCATTGTTGTGTAGACTCTTCTCCACCATAGTCGTGCACACGCTGCCATTGTCTCTACTTTTTAGGTTTGTTCACTCAATGTTTCTATTTAATTAATTTACTTTGTTGGTGCTTTATATTAGTTTGTACACCAGGATGATGTTAGAGAGACCTAGATTATAACACTGTGATTGTATCGTGTTTATCATGACTAGTTGGTATTGAGTTTGGGGATGTTCGATCCCCGACATTTTATGTTTTGTCTAATATTTATGTTTATCATGACGTGTTGGTATTGAGTCTGGGGATGTTCGATCTCCGGCATTTTATGTTTTGTCTAATATTTATGTTTATCATGACGTGTTGGTATTGAGTCCGGGGATGTTCGATCTCCGACATTTTATGTTTTGTCTAATATTTATGTTTATCAGACGTGTTGGTATTAAATCCGGGGATGTTCGAACCCCGACATTTTATGTTTTGTCTAATATTTATGTTTATCATGACGTGTTGGTACTGAGTTCGGGGATGTTTGATTCCCGATATTTTATGTTTTTTATTATGTGTGGGTATGAGTCTGGGGATTTTCAATCCCCGACAATTTTAGGTTTCATTTGTGTTTTGTTTAATATGTATGATGTCTTTTTTGAACGTAGTCATGGATCGAAGTTGGATAACTACAAGTCGAATCAGTGATGAGTATGAGAACGGTGTTGAAGAGTTTATACAATTTGCTAAGAGGAATGAAGTAGGAGTAAATAACAAATATTATTGTCCTTGTGTGAATTGTGTAAATGTGATAAGATAAGATATTGAGTTATTACGAGAGCATGTTCTATGTGATAGTTTCTTGAAGAGCTATACAATATGGACTTGGCATGGTGAAGTTTTGGAGCAATATTCTAGCAAATCTACAACTGAATGTGAATATTCTAATGTATATTCTGAGGATTGCATGGAAGACATGA
>Ga0099824_1006464_pt1 | contig 16062 bp, 10 predicted proteins | sample SiratrowhiteBW_FD_76837 | JGI IMG/M metagenome (GOLD analysis project Ga0099824, IMG submission 76837) | Root nodule microbial communities of legume samples collected from California, USA - Siratro white BW | ecosystem: Host-associated > Plants > Roots > Nodule | place: USA: California...
AAAAAAAATAACAATATTTATATTTTAATTTTTTGTAAAGAAATAAGTAACATCAAAAAATTCCTTTTTTTATTTTTTTTTTTTTTTTTTTTTTTTATCTTTCCTCTGTCCTATGTATCAAGGTCAACAGTATATTTGGATAATTTTTTTAAATGTTTATAAGTTCAAATTAACTAAACCTTTTTTAATATATTTTTTTTTTCAATTTTTTATCTTTTAAGCTAATTTTAACCCATGTAGAAATTTATTTATTTTTGTTTTGTCATTTTTTCTTTAAAAATATTTATAAAGAAAATTATCCAAATCCTATCCTTATTGGATTTTGATTTATTTTCCATCTTATGTATGCCAAGTGATCCTATTCATCTTAGGTGGTCTTATTGGCGGATTAAGAAAAGCAGAACCGACTGAGACCCTTTAGACATTAAATAGAGCTTTTTAAAGCCATATTTTGTCATATAAATATAGTGTGGGCCATGAAAAGCTTTTATGGTTTCTCCACAATCATATGAGCCATTTCCTTTTCTTGGCTTAAATGCCGTCTTTGTCGTACGAATATCTGTCATTTGGCTTAAGAAATGATTTTTTTAAGCATTTGGTTTAATGAAGCATGGCCCGTATCCTACTACTAGTACTAAAGACAGTTCAAGCGCTTTTTCATGTTATTGTTTTCTTTTTTTTATAGGAAAATTAGAACAACATATTCGACTAATTTGTGAAAAAAAATATTAGTTTAACACTATTTTTTACTAATAAAATATTATATATAAATAAAATAATAATATATATAGTGTTAAATGGAAGTGAAATGTGAAAAGTGGTATTAAAATATCATTACCCTGGAATGACATGGTATAAGATTTTATCAAACTTATCGAAATGGGGAGATTTTAAAATTTTTACAAAAATAGCTAAATCGTGTATAGAAATATAATTCAAAATAAAAAAAAAATCACACTTTTAAACACACTGATAGATAATTCTTTTAAGAAATGGTACTCTAAATCACTCTTTCTTTTACTTTTTTATTTATTTTTAATTCCAACACACTTAGAAGACAAGAGAAGAATCTTGAAGATTATTCTTTAGAGAGCTCAAGAACAAGTAGAGTGCACTAACATAATTTTGGCAACACAACAATTCTCGTTCATAAGCTGAAAAATGATTTATACAAGGTCCCTATTTATAATGTATGAGACGTCCAAACCCTAACCCTACATATACCCTAACCATAAGTCTCTACAATGAGAAGATGAAACATGTCATCTTAGAATAGGAGAGAATCCTCTCCACACATAGCAGTATACGTGGCAAGTGACATTGAAAGTATACGTGGCAAGTGACATTGAAAGTATATGTGGCAAGTGACATTGAAAGCATGCATGAGCATGCCACATAAGCCCCAACCCTAGGCACTAGCTTTCTCTCTTAGGATTATGGTTTTGACCCAAAATTTCAAGACAATCTAGTATACTCTTTGGTCTAAATACAAGGCCCAAAATTTAATTTCCTATACTACCTTGGTCACATACATCCTATACTACCTTGGTCAAATACATTCTATACTACTCTTTACAATTTGTACAAAGTTCCTAAAAAGTCTTTTCAAAGCCTTCATCTCCATTCTTTTTGGCCATACCTTTTGTCATTGGCTCATTATGTGGTCTCTCAGATGGTCCTCCATCAATATCTCTCATTCCTAAGGTTCAGGGTGTTGTTGCTATCAAGGACTTCAAACCCAATGTCGTTCCAAACTTCAAGTTTAAGGTTATGTCAAAAATTTTGGCTAATAGACTTGGTATTGTTTGTAGCAAGGTGATTTTTCATAATCAGAATGATTTCATTAGAGGATGTCTTATTAAGGGTTGTATATGTATTGCTTCTGAGCCTTTAACATGTTGTCAAAAAATGATAAGGGTGGTAATGTTGTTATTAAGATCGATATATTTCTAAAGCTTTTGACACCTTTAATTGGAATGTTTTGCTACAGGTGCTGCATCTTTATGGTTTTCACCCCACTTTTGTAAATTGGATCCATTTTATCTTGCAATACACTTTTCTTTCAATCAGAATTAATGATAATATGGGTGACTGTTTTAATTGTGGGAGGGGTATTCGTTTAGGAGATCCTTTGTCGTCCTTACTTTTTTGTTTAGTTGAAGAAGTACATAGTAGAGGGATTTCTCAGTTGACTTATTCTTATAAGATTCTTCCTATGATTGGTCCTAAGGGTAAGTATTTTCCTACCGTGTACTTTATTTTGATGAAATATTTGTTTTCTGTAGGGTCAATAGGAAATCTTTGACCAATCTTATGCAGATCTTACATGTTTATGGTTCTATCTTGAGCTAGTGGATGAATTCTTGCAAAAGTCTCTTTTTAATTGCTAATGAGACACTATTCCTTTTAATTATCTAGGTGTTCCTATGTTTTCTAGTGCTTCTAAGAGGCGATTTTTTCAACCTTTAGTTGATGGAGCCAAGAGTAAGCTCTTGCTCCTTGTAAAGGTAAGTGCCTTAACATGATTGTGCAAATTTTTATCTTTGTTATCTCTGGTATTATGTCCTACAGTTTTTAGATTTATAAGTGGCTTATAAACCTATTAAGAGATGTGAGTAAATGGGTAGGTAATTTTATTTGGATTAGTGATGTGCTTAAAGTTGGCCTTGTTACTACAAGTAGAAAGTTTGTTTGTGCTCATAATCAAAATGGGGGTTTGCAAGTTTTGGATTTGTAGATTGAGAATAAAGCTTACCTTCTTCAACTTTAAATGGTATTTTGCATACAGTTCTCTACCTTCGTCTGGTCTAATACATGATAAATTCCTTCACTCTAAATATGTAAAGGTTTGTGCTTATCAATCTTCTTCTATTAGGCCTGAGATTTAACACTTTCTATGATATATTATTTTGGATAATGCTTTATGGACTATTGATCATGGTGGTAGAGTAAATTTTTGGAATGATCTTTTGTGTTCTTCCAAATGCATTTCTCTTTTGAGGGGTATTACTCCTCAGGAAAGGATTACGCTTACATGTAATGTGGTTGAGGGTTGGAATGGTTCCTCTTGGGATTTGTCTTATAATATGCTGCAACATATTCAACTTCAGACTTTGTACCATTTGACTACCACTGATATTTCGGATAGCCCAAATTGGAAACTTGAGGATAATGGTATTCTTAATCAGAAGGCAGCAAAATATTTCATCTCTACCCATCCCACTTGTGATTGGAGTAAAATTATTTGGTCTAATTCTATTTGCCCTACTAAGATTTTGGTGTTTTAGAAGCTTCTGCATAGATGTTTTCCTGATCTAGATGCTAAAAAAAGAGGTGTTTCTCTTGTTTCACGTGCTTTCTTTGCAGGTTGGAAGTTAAGGATATTGATAATTTGTTTTTTAATTTTTCTTTTGTTTCCTTTATCTGGAATTGGATTCAAAATATTTTTCTGATCTTACGAATTTATTACTTTCATTAAAGCTCATAGTAGTCCTCTTATTCATCTGGTTAAACTTCTTCCATTACCTTTTCCTTATGGATGATATAGAAGATGAGAAATTTCACCAGATTTCAGCAGGCTATTAGCATGGATATTGTTTTATATGTTATTAAGAATTGTATCCCGACCTCTGGTAACACTTCCAGAAAGCATATGGTTAACCTGATTTCTGATTTCTCTATTTTGTAACAGTTTGGCATTAGCACTAGAATATGAAAGGTCCTGTCTCGTGTGAAAGTGTTTTTAGCGCTTTCCTGAAGTTGGTTGGATTAAAGTCAATGCTGATAGAGCTACTATTGGTTTTGCAGCTTGTGGATGTATTTTTTGGGAGTTTTTTTGCTTTCTTGGGTATTCTGTATGCACTTTATGTTGAAGTCATGATTCTCATTTTTGCTATTAAATATGTTCAATTGAAGGGTTTTAAAAAGTTTTGGTTAGTGTGACTTTTCTTTGTTTTGTCAAGCTTTTAGTTCAACTTATATCATTTCTTAGACCCTTAAAGGTAGATGGTCCTGTGGTACTATGGACTTTAGAGTGACTCATCTATTTAGGGAGAATAGATTTATTAATTTAGATGTGAAAAATAAAATTGGATTTGTTTGGTATTCTACATTACTTGAGTTTTTTTTTCATAAGTTTGATATGATTCCCATACTTTTTTGTTATTTGTTATTTTTTTAATAATACATCTTCCTACAATGACAAATAATTAGTTGATTCGGATAATAGGAGTTTTATTAAAGAATGAAAATTACGTTTTTGTGGATAGAGCTTTTAATTTATGACCGTGACAGTAAACAAAATTATATTTGGTTGTATGAGATTCATAACTTTACAGTATGATTTTTTTAGAACAATAGTTAGTTCCGAATCTTTCATTTTGCTTAAGATTCTTTTCTTTTTTGTATCATGGGTTCTATTCCGGTCCCATTATTTTATGTTTTATTTTATTAATGTTTGCCGATCATCATCATTATATATAAAAAATATTATAGGGACAGTCCCTACGAATAAGAAAATATAAACGAACACCAATCTAAAATAAACACCAAATGATATAATCATTACATAATCAAAACTCTTTTCACGACATTGACTCTTATTCTTTCGTAATTATCCCAGACCAAATGCAAAAGCAGTACATAGTACATTTATAGTTTCAACTTATTTTATTAATGTTAAAACCAGCAACACATTGTTCTAAGGTTTCATTGCAATTGATATGCCACCTAAAAAACTTGTCAATTTGAGATGGCTAGTGATGTTGAGGATCTGGCCCTGCAGGTGAAACTCTCTCCAACTTTCCACCAAGCATTGACCTCTTTTGGTGCCTCTCACCATTTCGTACATTGTTCATCAATTCACGTAAGCCAACTTTACCATTAATCTTTTTGCTCAGTGTTGAGAACTCATGGACCAATCTTGCCTCTGCATTCACTGCAAGCAATGCAAGAACAATTATTAAGAGAACACAAGCTCTTAGCTTCATTGTACTAGCCATAACTTAGCAAGCAATAAAAACAAGTACAATAAGCTAAGAATAAAGCTTGTAGATTTGCAATTGAATGAAGTATATATATAGCAAAGCAAATGCACCCTATATATATATACACCTAAGGTTGTAAGCTACAAGTCCAAAGGGTAGAACATAGTGTATAACTTTACTATTGGAAGGCTTTGTAAGCAGATAACTATAATCCAATTTACTAAACTTGTCTTATTTGGGTTCATTAATATTATATCCATCATATCATGTTGTTCAACTCACAAATGTGAAATGCCCTTTATTGGATCTTGCAACTATATCACTGCTTCGTCCTCCTCATGTATGAATCTCTGAGCAGACCAAACCAATTCATCATACATTGTCTTGTTCACATTATTGCAAAGATCGAGGGAGAAAAGCTATAACGACAACAGACCCTTTAAGACAACCTTTATATCATATCAATGAGATATGGTGTATGATACAAAAAGAAATGTAAGATATGGAAGCCGTGTAAACTTCTATGCTTTGTCCACGAGAAAGGTAAGTGTTCAAATTTTGTCGTAAATGCCGTCTTTGCATTAACGGAATACAGACGTCATTTGACTCATTTCGCATGAATTGTTGACAAAGCTTTTGGTATATTTGTAAAATGCTCAGACCATAAAGATTTTGTATTATTCTCGTCCACAATTTGAAGTGGACAATGGGACGCGACAAATGTTAAAGCTAGGTGTTGTTGACCTTTGATGATTAAACTTTTATGGCTTTTTATTTATCATCACTAAATAATACCAATTTTTCTATGATATCAAGTCAAAATTTAATGTTTATATTAATTTGTAAATTTAAATAATTTATTTAAATATAATATTTGTATATATTTGATATTTGTAATCTATGTTTTTAAATAAAAATAATATTGGAGGAACAATATAAATTACAAATTTAAAATGAAAGATAAGAAAGAATAAATGTAATTATATTGTAGAGTATTTGAAGTTTCTTTAACTATTTTTAATAGATGGATAGTTTTTATTTTTCTTTCTTTATGTAATTTAAAAATATAAAAAAGTAAAATAGTAATATATTTAAACAAAATGGAGAAATATCATTCTATATATTATATATATTTGATAATTTTATCCGTTTATTATTAAAGTAAGAATGCTATTTCGTTCTACATGCTACAATCCTAAAGTTAATACGACAAGCTATATCAATCACTATATAAAAAAAAATATTAGCAAATTTTTTAAGGGCTACAATAAATTGTTAGAAATATTTTCGCTGATAGTGTTTTTTAACATTTTTTTATTAGTTATATTAAATTAATTATTTTTTTTTGTTCAACTTACTCTTTTGCTTAGGGAAAAATAGTTGTTGATTTGAAAGTATTCTGATGAAGGAAAAAATATTTGTCTTAAACTTTTAACATTAGCTCGATGAACCGCTCCTGATAAATGGCGTCACTTGCTTTCATGCATATTCGTATTCTATTTGCTTTGTTTTGTATTATGTTCGCACAATTTTATTTTATTTTAACGATTCAAAAGCTTTAGAAACCATTTCATTTGATTCCTAATTAGGTTTTCATTTATATGATAGATCCATTGTTAACGTCAACTAAAATTCGTAGGTGACGTCCTTCATTTTATTTACTTTTTATTTTTCTTTAACAGTTTAACTTTTACTAGACGATTTATTTTTTTAGTTATTAGCTTAGTTATATGATGCTTATGACGTGTTGACCTGTAAAATGTTACTACGGCCCAATCTAAATAACTGAAATATTCAAATTAGAATTAAGTCAAACTTTGATAGTTATCCAAGTGGTTTCAAAAAATATGTTTTGATGGTTGTTGTAAACGGGTTAGAATAGTTTGGAGATTCTATTTATTATTTTTTTCAAATTGATATTTTTTGTCATACATAACAAGAAAAAAAAAAGTAAAACCACATCACAAAAATAATACTATTTCATAACAAAATATATATATATATATATATATATATATAATATTTTTTAATTTTAGAAAGATTTAGAGAAAACACTTCACTTATTAGTTATAATAAATAAGTATCTCCGTATTTCATGCAATTATATAATGTAACTATACAAGATGATTTCATCTTGAATAATATTCACTCATTTAAATATCTAAAGATTAAACTTCCATCTCAAGTTTTCTAAATAGGTACGTCATAATCATCATGAGACATACATGTATAAAGTGGAAAACCCTAAACACAATAAGCTAGAACAACACTCATGAATAAACAAGTACTGCAGACTTAATTAAAATAATTTAAGAGAATGAGATTAGGAACACCTTATTGGAAAAGAGAAAATTAAAACAAATAGATAAAATATATATATTCTTTCCCTTACTTGCAAAATTTGAAGAGTAAGGTTGTTAGTCCCTTAACTTAGTTTTTATTTCTTACTATTGCTATGTTTCAGATCGTGATCCATACTCTCTTTTTATAGTGAATTTTGTTATCATTATCATTAACTCAAGTTTCATTTGAACTTCTTAGGTGGAATCTAATTATATTCAGTTTCTTGCCTTTTATTATCCAATTCAAAAGACATAAGGTGACATGGGTAAGAGGTAAGGTGAAGTGATAAAGGATAGGTATGCATTTATTATGTCGACTCAAGTGTTCCTTTAATCAATTTGATCCAATCCATAAAAGATAAGTGGCAGGGTTAAAGGATAAGATGACAACCAAAAGATAAGGTAACATGATTAAGGATAAGAATATTTTTATTACATAACATTGCTCAGTTAACATTATTATTATTAGACCAGCAAATACATAATCCATGAAGAAATAAGTTTTTTATTATTCACTTTTATGTTATTGATTTGATTTAAATTGATTTTATAACATGATGTACTTTAACGTTCAAATTTGTTCATAATGAAAATTATTCAAATTATTATGGAGTATTTAAATGTGATTAATTGATTTTATATCATATTATGCTTTAATGTTCAAATTTGTTCATAATGAAAATTATTCAAATTATTATGGAGTATTTAGATGTGATTAATTGATTTTGTTAGTACTCTCACAATACTAAAGATTTGATGAAGCCAAGCAAGACAAACCAAGTAAGACAAAGCAAGCAAGCAATTAGAGGAGTTTTAGGCCTTGGTCTAGTGTGAGTGAGTGTGAGCTTGATTGGCAAAGAACTTATGCATAGTTGAGGAGAAGTCCGCCAGCACAATGGTTTAAAAGTGTTTAAAAATCTAAACAAAATGAGTTAGCTAAGTTTTGGTTCAAACTGGTTTGAAATACACTGCACTGGACAAAAATAAATCGATTCCAGTATACATGAAATCGATTTATTTGTGCCTGGCATAACTGAAATAACTGATTTTGAAAAACAGAATTGAGGCTTTTCTTTTATAAAAACAACAAGGTTTCTAACATGCACCACTCTCTGAAAAACGAAGATTGAGAATCAATTCTTGAGAATACTGTGAAAAACACTTTTGGACAATTAAGAATTTCTTGATCAAAATCAATTGGGGCTTTTTCTTGAAGAATAACTCTTGACCAACACTGTGCCATTAGAGTTCTTCATCACTGTGCAATGACCAACATTGTGCCATTAGAGTTCTTCATCACTGTGCAAAGGCCTCTTCTACGCGTCAATCAGGAAGTCTTTTCTTAACCATTCTTGATCCCTTTCTGTATCAAGATCTGTGTTGATTGATTGTAATTTTGAAAAACACCTGAAATATTGTACTGTCTTAGGCTACGGGTATTAGCTTTGTGTGTGTGTTTGTTGAATTGAGTGGGGACTGCAGGGAGTAGTTTATCAATTTGGTGGGTTTTGATTCTTATAGGGAGTAGGAATTGTGTAATTGATTGTATTTGAACAATTGATTGAATTTAGTGGAACTTTATTTGCTTAAGGGGCAAAGGAGACTGGACGTATCCCTTGACGAAGGGTGAACCAATATAATTAACTGTGTTCTATTTTCTTGAGCTTTCTCCCTTTATCTTAATCTGTTCTTGCGCTACCCATTGAATTAATTGGTAATTGAATTGGTTCTTGATAATCTGAAACAAAAATGGTTTAATTTCTATACTGCTCATTGGGTCTATTTTTTGTGATTTGAATTGGGTTAACTTTGCCTTCACAAGGGTCTGTAACATCTGTGCAAATAGATTGTGCATTCTGATTTTGTGATATTATACTAAAACTTCAAATTGCAAATTGTTTTGTGATCCTTCTATAGAGATTGTGTCCTTGTTTTTTTATTCCAAATCACAACTAGTTTGTTCCAATTGAATTCTGAATAATTTGTAGATCTGCTATTATTGTAGTAATTAAATTTCAATATCTGTTTTCAATCTTGGTGGTTGTTAAATCTGATCTTGATAGTAGCAGTGTTAATTCTTCTTAATTTTTGAAATTCAACATAAGTATCTCAATACTGATTTGTAAAACTGTCTTTGATGGGCTGATGTGATACTATTGAAGTGATTGTGAATCTTTGGAATTGATCATCTTTATATTGAGTCACTGCAGAACTGCTGTGTTTGATATAGTTGCATTGGACTTGATATTCTTGGTTGGTATTGATTCAGATGTCATAGTATCATAAACTTTCCAACTTGAGCATTTGTATTCCTTCTTGCATTATAATTTGTTGGTTACATTGTGTGATATATTCTTAGTGGAACATTACTCTGAAAAATTGTATTAAATTGGTTTGCATAAGGTGCTGTGAGAACTGTCATTTTTGTGAGTGTTGTGTAAATTGCTCTCTGCCAATAAAATAAATTGATTCATTCGTGCCTGAAATCGATTTATTTCTTTACTGCACCTCATTTCTTTACTCATTGAGATTCGTTAAAGGTTTTCTAGTTGTGAAAATTGTTTTCAGAGGTTTAAACTAGAAAATCTTTTAAAGTTCAATTCACCCCCTCTTAAACTCAACCAAATATATTTTCAGACTTTATATCATGACGCGTTTTAACGTTCAAATCTTTCATAATAGAAATTATTCAAATTATTGATGAGTATCCCAGATATAATTTCTCTATGTTATTTTAAATTATTTCCGATATAGACTTAATCAAGTTTAATGCAATATGAAAATTAGAGAAATATTTCCAGTTTGAGCTCCATACACCAGAAAGTCAAGATTGCTCTGTTCAAGCATCCCAACGGCTAGTTTCTAAAAAGCTACATATAAAGGAGCAATTTCAAGTTGAAGAACAAGAAGCAAAAAGAGAAATACATCATATAATACATTGAAGAAAATATACTTAGTGTCTATTGTCAATTTGCTATAGAGAGCATATAGAGTTTTGGGTTGTGTGAAACCATTGTGTAATTATTTACCTTTGTGAAGTAAACCCTTGTAAGCTTTCATTGTTCTCTCTTTTGAGAGTGTTTCTTTAATTCTTGAGTGGTCTTGATCTCAAGGGGAGATTGGGACTGGTATAACCTAGAAAGGTTTGTGTACTCGTAATAACCCGGAGAGATTTGTGTACTCGTGATAACCTAGAGAGGTTTGTGTACTCGTTGTAACTATTTGCTAAATAGTGGAACCTCTTGAACATTTTGTTTAAGGGAGGACTGGACGTAGCCTAAGAGATTAAGGTGAACCAGTATAAAACTGCTTTGTCTGTGCTTATATATTTTTGCCTTGGTTGGTAGTTTCTATTTATAACGAATTGAGTCCAGGCTCCATTCAATCCCCCTTCTGGAGCCAGCTGTTCCTACATAACCATATTTTGTTACGAATGATTCATATATTTAGTTGGCAATCTTAGAAAAAAAATTCAAAACACTCTACAACATAAATGAATTTTAACTAGGGTTATATTTAGTATTTCCGTTGGTTTTAACCCCTCCTAAGTACGTTACCTTTGTCCATCCTCAGGTAGATCCAGCATTGCTAACAGATTACCAATGGTTTTTGCTAACCTCTAGAATGACAATTACTTTCTCGGGGGTCTTTTAACCCTTGTTACTGCTAGTGGTTATTAACACCCATTAATTTCATCTAGGGTATTTTTTTTAATGTAATGTATTTTCTATAATGTATATATAAATCCTGAATCAAATGAAATATAATAAAAGGCAAAAATTTAAAAAAAAAATTGTATTTATAATTAAATGTAATATTCATAAAAGAAACAAAGAAGTAAATGTACAACTTTAAAGTAAAATAATATAAACAACAAAGTTTAAAGGTTAAAATTAGTGAAATTAGAGTATCATTTGTTCTCCATAGTATAATGAAAAACTAAATAAAATTCTTCAATTATTATTCTTGATGTTGATCATTTGTTTCTTTATTAGTAACACTTCTTTGATCATATACCTATCATATAAAAAATAATCATAATCAGTTAAATAATACATCCTAGTACACTTTCAAACTTAAAAGAAATTATAATTTATATTTAATTTATTTCTACATTTTGGGAATTTTGTTCTCCGAACAATCTTCAACTCCATCTTACAAAACGGTAAAAAAAAATTGCTTCTTTATAGAATTAGGCTTACAATCCCTCTTCCTTTTTACAATATTCAGCTGAGTTTCTGATTTTGGTTTCTGAAGAGACTTTAAATTTTTAGCTTCTAATTTGATTTTTGCACTCCCTCTTTTAGAGTTCTTGGTAATTTTTGAACGTGATCTCCTTTTTAAACCAGTTTCCTTTCTAACTTCATCCATTATGGCTCTTATGTTTGACTTTGTATCATCCAAAATTTGGACTTGGATCTTACCAGTAACATTCGGGTTCATGACCCTTGGTTTTCCAGATTAAGAATCAAGTTAAAAGTTTAATACTACACCAATATTGACTGATGCTTAACGAAGCAAGCATTGCAATTGTATTTGCAAGGGAAAATTTAAAATCAAATAACTAATTGAGAAGAGTAGACGATAATTTACATCATAAAGTTCTTCCTTTGTGTCATTACGAACATTAAGCTTGTTCTCAGTTTGCTGAGCCTGAAGCATTACAGCGCAACCAATCTTAAGATCAATCTAACTCAAGGACTAAAATCAAGCAACAGCTTGTTGCAAATAACAAAACATATGAACGAATGTTATTACTCACAAAAACAGCTTGAGTGAGATAAAATAATGGTAAATTACTGCTTATTAGCAAATACTGATCAAAGCTTCTTCTATGAATAAATGGAACACAAGTAACATGGTTCACATATGCTTCATTTCCTAGAGATTTTAGCATGCTTATGCCTTTTAGGCATGTTTCTGAATGATTAAAACCATTTAATCATTAACTTAGTTAAAATTGTCTATTTAAACCCCCAATCATCCTCCCAGGAAAAAAAATTGACCTTGTGTCAGAGTTTTTCATTACTTAATAATGTTAATTTCTCTTTTACAATAGTTCTTTCTTTTACAACGCATTTATCACCCCTAAAACAACATTACCTAAATTAGTTTCATGGTTTCCTATATGAAGCCAAATTAACACTAAGAAAGACTATCACATTAGTTATAACAGTTTATCTAATGGAGTATTGCAAGTAAAACAAAACATTATTTTCTTACAACAATTTAATGTTGGAATAATTATTTTGTGAACATACATAAATTAATAATTTGTTCTCATGATTAACTTAAAATATTATGTAACAATTATTATTATTATTATTTATTTGGTTGTTATTACTTATTTGGTTATTATTATTATTATTATTATTTATTTGATTATTATTACTTATTTGGTTACATAAAATAATATTATTTATATTATAGGAATATGTATTGGGTCAGATAGGTGGACTGAGTTCATTATTATTAATAATAAATAGAAAAGTCCTTATAACTATCTATAGTCATGTTTTATTCTAAACTATTAAAAAATAAAGAATACAGTTTTCTGTATAGGTTGTTCTGACCTTTAAAATAATTTGTACACACTTTTTTTTTTCAGATACATTGACCATTAGGAAAGGATAGACAACAACAAGGATATGATGAATAAAAACCAAAACTCTTATTTTGTTTAAGATTCTAATCTTTTGATCTTTATATAATTTAATATATTTATATATGATAATCAGAGTAAATTAAAAATCCTATTTTAATTATTTCTTTCATTTGATTCATGACATTGAGAGAATTCAGATTCATTGTCAAATGTCAGCTAATGTTTGTGCAAACTCATTTAGAGCTCTACCAGAAGACTCCAATGCCTTTATGAGATAAGGCTTGAGCTTAGCAGTATAGTTGCTGATTTCTTTCCACCCAATGTCCAAAACATAGGTGAAATAGTCTGGCAAAATAAATAAAACCAGATGGACCAAGTTACATAAAAATTGAAATCAAATTACCAAATAAATAAAAGAAAAAAAATACAAAAAATAGATAATGTAAAGCATGTTACCTGATTTTCATTCCCTACTTATCCAACAGATGTCTAATAAGATCTGGGGAAATTTGTTCACTTTCTTGTAACATCAGGGTCATTATTGATTCCATTGAATGAAATGCGCATTAGAGGGATTGTTTGACCTTTAAATTGACAAAACATTAGTAATTAATAATTCTATAAGGGAAAACTTTTAAAAAGGGGGAAAAGTAAAAAAAGTAAAAGGTAATCAACTTTGTTTATGTAACAAGCAAATCTGCCTTTTCATCAGCCTATCTATACCAGTGTAAAACAAGTTCCAATGTTTCATCTTTGATCTACTAATATTTTTATATGGTAAATATTCCGTTAATAGCCTAATGAGAGTTTTAGGCACTTCTAGGGTTAAAATCCTGGTTTGCGCCAAGTTTGGTCAAAAGCAAGTCAGGGTTAAGCTCTCCATATGGCTCCATGTGTGACGCCCTCAACACATTATACTCTCCCAATAGAGAGGATTTGTTCTGCTTTTGTGTTGACACTTGTCAACCCCTCATTTGAGAGGATTTAATTGTGCTCCAAGTTAATTTTTACAAGATATTTTTTCACACTTCCTTCTAAGTATTGGTCTAACCTCATTTTAGAAATTATATCCAATTTTCATCTCAACCACAACCTGCGCTCAACATCCTTAATCACTTCCACATGCTTTTGCTTCCATTCAACAATTACATGCAACAATCTTCAACATCAAATATTAAAGAAGAAACAATGGAGTAAGCGTACATGTCAAGACTCCATCAAAAGTCAAGAATGATAATTTTCTTTTACAAATTTACATAGATGACCTAATCTTTTATGCTACTAATGATTGTTTGTATAAGGAATTTGTTTGAGCTATGGAAGGAGATTGAGATGTCTGTGCTGAATTTCTTCTTAACCACAAAATTTATTTAATAGAAACTACAATTTATGAATACAAAATTTTGTGATTTTTATACTTAAATAAAAAAAATATTTTGGTCATCCTCTTACGAATCACTTAAAATTTTAAAAATTTTCATATATTTTAAAATTAAATCTACATTCTTATTTGAATAGTCAAAATATATAATAAAGTGGTAAAATATTAACAATTTCAATTAATATAATAAATATATTCGTTAATTTCAAAGCAATAGTGTTATTAAGTAATTAACTTAGAAAGTTAATATTTTTTTAATTTCAATTTTATTTTCTTGATATTAATTTCTTAATTCAATTATTTAAACTTTTCTTCACTGATTGTTTTATTTAATTTTATATAAATCGTTATTAACTATAAAAATTTTAATTAAACACAAATTTATAAACAGCACTTAGTCGTTAGGTTTTTTTTATATTTTTATATCTTTGCAGGTTTAATAAAATTATAATATAATATAATATAATTACTTTTACAAAATTTATAACATAAATTATGTTAAAAAAATAAATACTATTTTCTGTTTTCTTTTTAAATTGGAAAATCAAGCTAGAATTCAGTTTGCAGAAACTGAATTCTATCTAACTTTTTTACTAATTTTGGACAAAAGGGTCAGAATCTAGCTTTACTAAAGACTTAATTCTGAGCAACTCCAATAAAACCTCCTACTTTGGAAAAATAATTCTGAAAAACATTCTAAATAGAGGCTATCTTGTACATCTCACGAGTTCCTGCAACAACTTTTGTCCAGATTCCAAATTCTGGCGTTTGGGCGGTGGAATGATACGGAAAGAGAAAGCAAGCCGCAACCAACCCAATCATTTCACACTTACAGTTACAGATTTTGGTACTCACATAAGCAATAATTAACGTTTTCGAAATGTGAATGTATATGTTTATGGTGGCGAGGGGTGACCCATGCATCTTTTTCATGAAGAGGTTAGGAAATTCGGCTTACCGTGACTAGTGTTTCAAAGGTTTCAGAATGCACGTGATGGCAGATAGATTGCATGGGCTTGATGTAATGATATATACAAATACATTGAATATTCTTTTCTTCATTCACTCACATGCATAGGACCCGCAAGCTTTTAGGGTTCAATTAGTGGAAATTAATGTGGAAAATGATGCCAAACAATTGATGGCAGCTTTAAATGGTCACAATTGAATTAGGCTCCACGAGATAAGTGGCCTATTTTCTAGTGGATTCCTTGTACTCGACTTGTCCAATTGTACTCTACCGGAGTCTCCTCTTCCTTCTCTCCTTTTCTCTTTTCTTTTTAATATGTTTGTTGGAATCAACATTCTTTCACTAATATATACACGTTTTTAACAATGGTTAAAAAAAATACACTGTTTAAAGTAAGTATGCAAAGAGCATAACAACACATGAGTATGTCTTGAATTGATATAACTCATAGATATCAATAATATTTATATTAAAAATGGTTACTAGAACTTATTTAAATAATTTATTATGATTTATTTAATAAAAATATATTTATTCGTGTATATATGAATAAAATAAATTTGTTTTCTTTCCGTTTTTAATTATTGGTGATATATATTTGTGTTTATGCCTTTTTGTTATGTATTGGGTGGATAGGTCTAGGTCCAAAAGTTCATATGTTATGTGTTTTTCTCTCAAACTTGTACCTAAATTGTAATAATATATATAAAATAAGTAACGAATATTTAAGTATTAAAGTTATATTATTCATAACTCTACAAAATATATATATATATATA
>Ga0099824_1006467_pt1 | contig 16057 bp, 9 predicted proteins | sample SiratrowhiteBW_FD_76837 | JGI IMG/M metagenome (GOLD analysis project Ga0099824, IMG submission 76837) | Root nodule microbial communities of legume samples collected from California, USA - Siratro white BW | ecosystem: Host-associated > Plants > Roots > Nodule | place: USA: California...
AAGTACCAATTTTGAGTGTTTTTATACATGAGAAATATTGAGTACTTGTGGGTTTAAGTGTTATTTAAAATAGTAATTACTCCTAATTTTAGAGTTTTTGGATTTAAATTTATGTTTTGAGTCCTGAGTTAAAGGAAATCATTTAATCTCAATTATTGTGAAATTTCAGGTATAAAAGAATGAAGAAAATGATAAATTAGAAGATTCATGAAGAAAAGAAATGAAAAGTTTAAAATAGAGAAAGGCCCAAAAGAAAAGCCACTTAACCTAGGCCCAAAACCAAGTTTAAAAGGAGATTTTAGGGTTTTGGAAGGAATCAAGATTGAGAGGACGGAGGCAAGACCTAGAGGACGGAGGCGGACGACTAGAATCAAGATTTCTTCTTCTCATGCAATCTTCCTTTCATTGGATTGTAATGGCTACCATGGGTAGTTAATTCTTTATCTCTGGGATTGAATGTAATCTTTTGAACTCATTCATGTTTTGGTGATTTTTATATATAATATTCAGTTTCTACTCAATTGGTATTTTCATCTTGTGCTTAATGCTAGATTTTATCTGATCAATAGAGTCTTGATTTTGATTCTTAAATTTAACTGGAAAGTACTTTTGAGTTTCTGACCTAGATGAAAATACTCAATATATTGGAATAATAGGGATAGGTTTCGATGTATTGATTGGGTATAACATCCGTTCTTAATGCTGGGTAATTTACTAAATAGCTGAGGGATCAATGTTTAGGAAATTTCCTTATGAATTTTATATCAGAGGAATCAGTGTGAATGATTTTTATATGTGCATCAATTGTGAGTAGTTACAGATATTGTATGTTTTTATCAAATCCAAAATATGAATGAGGAAGATAGATGAAGTTTAATCCTAAAGTCCTTCTAGATCTTGCAAACTCCTTTTTATAATTGTTACTTATTTTTAATTGTTCTTTTACGTTTTTTGACTCAAATTATTATCAAATTATCTTGAAACTTTTATTTGCTTAGTGAGTAGTGACGCTAAATTCTAAAACAAAACTGTTCTCTGTGAGATCAACATCCTTACTTTATAAATCTATATTATTTGTGACTCGGTACACTTGCCGAATAAAGTCTTAACAAGAACTAAAGAAGACAAGATTAATACCTAGAAGTGGTTCTATAAGTAAAACTTGAGTCTTTACGGTGTTGTACATTTCTTCCAATCCCTTAAGAAAACGCATGATACGTTTAGAAGTAATCAACAATAGTTTTAAGAAGGTTACGACTATACATCACAACACAAACACTAGTTTGTATCGAGTGCAACAAATCTAATTCCTCTCATACAATCTTTGAATATGTGTAGTAGTCTATAATTAATCTTTCTCCCTATTTGATCAAATTGATTTCTTGTAAAAGATCTGACATATGAAAATGATTATTTTTTTAAATCTCTTCTTAAAATCATTTCATAGATCCTTTGCATTATCAATATAGATTGTGTTGTGTACAATTTGAGTGGTTAATGTACATGTGATCCAAGATATAATCATGATGTTACATCACTTTCAAACATTATAAAGATCATCATTCATTACGTAAAGGTTCTGGAATTTCTCTATTAACAAACTTAAACTTATTCTTTAATAGTAAGACACTTCATTACTCTACTCCAAAAATAATAATTGGAGTCGTCAATCTAGTGTGACAAGAACTATTTCATAATTCTGGTCTGAATGTAGATAAAGGATTTGTAACAAGTCCATGAGAAGAAAAAAAAAATACAAAAAAAGAAAGAAACAAGCAAGAAGTAAAAAAATATAAAAAAGAAGAGAATCATAAATGACCAAAAACAATGGAATAGAGGGGGATACACCCAATCTTTGAGATTTCATGTCTTTGAAGACGAGGAAAAAAAAAAAAAAAACAAGGAAGTGGGAAACAAAAAACATTCCGTAATTTTATTATTCTGCATACATGGAGAGAACATAAAAGAAAGGTTATGTAGAAAACCACAATGATTTGGCTCAAAGAAAAGCTTAAACAAAGAAAAATAAAAAAAAAATATTAAAGGATAAACGTGGTAAAGAAAAACAGTGTTAGATGATGCACAGTGGAGACCATATATTGCTATTTAGGATTGTCTAATACACAACGTTTAAGGCACCACGGACCATCTTACACACCATGGACAAAACAGAAACTAGAAAGTAGAACATGCAGTTTTCATTTACATACCTAAGTTAAAATTCGTACCTAAGTTTTCATTTACTTTTTACTTTATATAGAGATCTCAATAGCGTTACATACTAATTATTTCCTTTCTCTGATTATTTTTATAGATGCAAAACCAAAATTCATTTAATACTTCTATGGATAAATAAGTAGGTAATATAAAATTATGTACAGATTAAAATTTATATGTAAAAGTAGGTAAGTAAATCATATTTTATCTATTGTACAAATCCGTACGGCTACAAATCTAAATGTAATTATTGATAAAAAAAGTAATTATTTTTTAAAAAAGAAAGATTTTTTTTTCTACAAATTCTCCCTAAATTATTATTTCTGGAATTTCACATGTATATATAAACATTATTAAAATATACATTAATTATTGATTCCTCAATATTTTCAAAATAAAGTAAAAGGTTCTCAGATTATTTAAGTACGTAATAATTAATTGCAACTTATCTTATTTATAATGTGTAGGCACTACTCTGTCCCTATTTTTTTAAATATATAATAAATCGAAGAAAAGGAAGTAATTAAATAACGAATTAATATAATAGAGTGTAATTATTTCAAAATTGGATTTTATTTGTGCTCAATATGATGTGTTTTTTTTTTCATATTCAATTAAAACATGATTATAATGGAGTTTACAATGATAATCAAGATGCAATATAATTTAAAAGTGAATAGTGGTATTATGATTGTTATAAATTATTTTGTGTTTACTTTTCTCTCTTGAATTGTAATCCATTGGGTTGATGTCCAACCTCTCTCCGTGGATAGTGTGAATTCTTTTTATATGGTTGACTAGTGAGTGATACTTTTGTTGTGTTAATTTTTTATTGTTCCTTTTTTTTTTTAATAAAATGAGGGAATAACTCAACAAGGGGTAAATTAAAAAAGTGATTGATTCAAAATGAAGGCTAAATTATTCTTTCACATGCATAGTGGTATGATAATTAAAACTAATATCATTTATTTATGAAGAGAAACTTTTTTCCATGAGTTTTTAATTGTTTTTCTCTAATATGGTGTGTGGATTATTTTCTATGATGTTCATTCATTTTTTTGGCCACCAAATTTAGTCAACATAGCTTAAATGGAAAGCTTCAGATATTACAATGCAATCTGATTTAAGAACATTAAATATTAAGTCATTTATTTGCTGGCTACAGAAAGGCATAAACTCTAATAAAAGGAGAACTGGTCAAATATTGGAGAGGGAAAGATTTTTCAGATCTGAGACAAAAGCAACCAATGTTGTCCCAAGTTTTCATTTTTATTTTTATATTGTTAAAGAAAAAAAAAAAAAAAAAAAAACTCTTGTGCCCACAATCATCATTAAAAGCCTGACGTTACTATTTTCGAAATTGTTTGGAGCCAAACGGCTTTTAAACTTGTCACATGTTCTTCTCTCTCTGGGTGGCACGCATGTCTGTTTCTGACTGAGTAGCTTTCATTCATTATATGCCACCTTCTCAACAACTTTCCTCACCGTCCTCCTCTTCCCAATAGAGATGGGTTGTTTCATGGCATGCTTTGGTTTATCCAACAAAAGGAAGCGTAGAAAGACTCTCTACAAAGTCCTATCTGGACCCCAAGTAAGTACACTCCATTCTTTGTTCTTGATTTTTAATATTCATAAAAAATCTTCATCCTTAAACTAGATGCTCATTTATCGGTTCAAATTTTGAAAATAATTGTGTTATCTAACAGAGATATGGAAATTATGAAGTTCTTGCAATAACAGAAAAATCCGCTGTGCCCGATTGTGATTTCCGGTTAGTATTTATTTATTGATCTCCATTTCCCTTGATATATTATGTGTATGTGTAGATAAAAGACAGACTATTTATTTAATTTGTTTCTTAGAGGCAGAGAAGAAGAAGATAAGGCGCAGAACAGTAATAAGAGCAAGAAGAAGAAAGTTACCTTCAATTTGAATGTACAGGTATATGAGCCAAACCCCACTGCTTATCAGGTATTGAATAATGAGGAAGAAGAGGATAAGAACAATGCTGCTGAGGCGGAAAGCTCTAGAGCCTTGCCAGTGAGATACCCTACAAATCACAGATATTACAACTGTGGAGATGGTCATGGTGAGGAGGATGAAATGGCATATGAGGATTCTGACATTGATGACTTTGATGATGATGATGAATTTGATGATGATGATGAGTATGATTGGGATGATGGTGGTAGTGATGGAAGTTTAGAGAATGATGAGTGTGAGATATATGATGAAAATCCTAGACAGAAGGAGTTGTCAGAGTCATGCTATAGTTCTCTGGCAGAAGATAAGGTAAAGAATCAGATGCCAGTTGATCCAAATCACGCTGAGCTGAAATCCAATTTAGGTGGACGAGACAGAAGCATGGACATGCATTCTGTTCTGATCCCTGTGGAGAATCTCTCACAGTGGAAAGCCATCAAAACAAAAGTTGCAGCATCAAGCAAGCATAGGAGGAAGGAGAATGTTCCATCAAATCAACAAACAAGTATGCCCTTAGTCTCTGAAGCAAGCATGAATTTCTCACCTTGCAGCTTGGAATCAAATGCACTTCAGTCCAAGCCTCTGTTGCCAGAAATGGCAGTTGATGCTAGCCTTTCAAACTGGTTGGTTTCTCCTAATTATCATGTCTCCTCGACCACAATTCATTGCCAATGATGCGGTCATGTTATTGAAAGAAAAAATGAAACTTAAAAAATATCAATTCTGTGAACTTAACAAAGCATTTTTTTGCCACCAGAATGGGCAACAACTTCAAAGGAGGACGCATCAGATTTTGATTCTCCTGTTGATCATTCATTCATCAAATCAGTATATGCCAGTTGGGATGGTTTCATTGTGTTTGTGTGTCTAATTCTTACCCTGTATTTTGTTGTTTTGTGAATGGTATGAAGAGTGTGCATTTGTCTATTTTTATCTTCATGTAGCAGCTATACAATTTGAAGTGTTATCAATTTACATGCTCAGAGTATAATTGTTTTCGTTATGACATTCTCCAAAGTGATATTTCAATCAATCAAGAGGTTCATGTATGAGCAACAGGGGTTGATATATAAAATGTAAACTGAAAGCAAACAGAATCAAAGAACCCTTTCGAATAACTGGGGAACAGATTCTGAGAATAATGAAAATTTATTCCACATAATGAGTAATTGGGAATATGAAAGGAAAGAAGACCGTGTATCCCTTTAATTCGAAACATAACCAAAGCAATTGAGTGCATACTTTTCAGATAAACAGTGCCCGTTACTAAGCATGAAAATGCTCAATCTACAAGGAACTTATGTTACAATCAACGCTTTCCGAGTAATTTTGTTGGAAGCAGTGTGTACTTTGATCTGCTAGAGAACTCACAAAAGGCCACTAAAAAATCATGTCAAAAAATCCAGTAAGATAAACTGGATACACAAATTTGAACACAAGGAGCTGCTTATGTGGGTTACTGGAGAGTTAGTCCCAAGTCATCATATCTACTCAAATTCAGGTTGCACAGGCCCCAATGATGCTCCACGGTTAGTCCAGCAGAAAGTTTGACATGGCTTATCAAGATTATCTCTACATTATTGAACAGAAACAAGAATCCCCACCCTCATCCTCTGAGTCTGAGTCACTAACATCACTGCACATATACAATTGAGAGACCAAATGTGAGATAAGATAATTATGGATATATGAACATCTAGGCTTGATTATCATACTCAATTTTGTTTTACTACATCAAAATCGGACAGCAAATGCTTTCGAACTTACCAAATATTAGCAAAGAAAATTTTGGTTATTGTTTTGTACTTTTCTTTAGTTTTTCCAACAGCATACTTGGGAGCAGCACCTATCAATGTTAACCTCTGAACTAACCACATATATAATCACACATTTATGTAAATCAAGAAGAAAGAAAGATGAATAAGTGCAATTTTATTTCATAAGTTCTTCGTTGATTGGAGTCCCAGGGCTAGTATGACGTACTTTTGAAGCCATAAAACAAGAATATTTCTAGAAATTTCTTTCTTGTGCTAATTTCTACCAGCACTTCATCCATTTTAATGGAAAAAGCAATTTCCATTGCTGTTTCTGTATAGATAATAACTTAATTATTCTTTGTCTCCTAATATTTGTCTTATTATATCAGCTAGAAAGCACAGATATGACGGAGGATGGGTATCGTTCCAATCATCATAACAAACTTTGAAGTTTCAAAATTGAGCACAAGTCATTGTAGTAGACATAGCGAAATGCTATAGTTACATAATTCTAATTGCAAGTGTTCGTGCCGGGTGCTAAAAAGAAAGAAAACAACAAAGTTACTTCCCAGGAGCCTTTTGAAAGGACTATAAGAAATTTAGCACTTTCATGAAATAGTCACAGAAAGAACAAAGTGAAAAAACAATGAAAGAAAACGTAAATGAGTCCATAAAAGAAATTATTACTGTCAGAGAATTTGGTGGATTATGGGAGTAGCAGGAATGCCTTACATACAACAAACATGAAAAAGGATTCCTATAGGGCAAACTGCACAATTAGTCACATTGATGCCTCCATAATGAAGTCACCCTGATATAATAATAGAGGACAGGGAACAAAAAAAAAAAAAAAGACAAAAGAAAAAGAAAGCAAGACAACACTGTACTTCAGTGAAACACCATTGCATCCATCAGTCACACACAACAACAAAATTCAAAGGAGGCACATGAAATTTGCCATTTGCACAAAATAAGGGAAACAAAAAGCCATTTCAACGTTCTCCTTTTTCTTTCTCTCTTATTGTTTTTCATCAACATAAAACTTAATTGAGCAACAGACACAACATGTGAGCAGAATTCGGCACACAGAGAGCAAAGGTTAGTTAATTTACCTTGGTACGTATTCCAAAACCTCAACAAGCTTGTTTCCTATCCTATCGTTCCACTGCACTTTCCTTTTCCTGTAAGTCTTATCCAATTTCCGTGACATTCCTCCTCTTCGCGCTGGCAACAAAGAATTGGAATCATTCTCATCATCTCTGTTGCTATGATCTTCAACCTTTTTACCCTCTAAAGAAGCCACAGTCAACGTCACAGTCAGAGCCATGGACTTGTTAACGCAACCATTGCTATCCTTGGATGATTTCGTATCCATCAATAATAACAGTCTTTATGCTCTCTCTGGTACGTTTGGTTAAACAGAACTGAAAAATAGAAAAATTGAATCGAAACTTCAGGGAATTAGAAAAGCTCGGAAGAAACCCATTTGACTCGTTGACCTCTAAATCACAGCGCAACTCCTATAACCCTCCAAAAACGGAAACTTCAGAGGAACCTTACCAGAGTTGGAGCAGGACAAAAACAGGGGAAACAGAACGAAAGCGGAAGAAAAGTTTAACTTCGACACGACCCACTTAATGAAAGAGCAGTGAGAGAATCTGAGTGTCAACAAACAAGAAAACGACATTAATTTGTATGGATACAAAGTGAAAACAATCCAAAGCCAGAATCCGAATTGATGCTATTATAGTTCCCACTGTGGAAAAACCTGTTTTGCTTTAAGAAAAAAAAAAAAAATAAGACGAAAACACAGCTTCAGTTTTTTATTTTCATTTTCTATATGTTTTATACAAATAATTAATTTTACATTAATAAAAAGTCTTTTGTTGTTTTTAATAATTAATAATAATTTATTTTTCTATAATTTTGCCAAAAATATAATAAATATGGTCAAACTAAAACATAAATTAAAGGGTCTAATTAAGTTAGCATTGTGTGAAATTATTAAACTTCTATAACTTTTTTTAATTTTCACTGATAAAATAATTAAGACACGATACTAGATAAAGTAATTAGAAGAATAAATAAATGGAACGGAAATAAAATATATAAATAGAAAAAAAATAAGTCTCAAATCTAGATTATACGTGTTATTCTAAACGTTGTAAATAATTAATTGAATAATCAAATTAATTCAAGCTCAATCTAATAACTAATTCAATATGATTTGAATTTAAAGTGAAAACACTATCGAACCAAATTAATTTACTTTCAATTACGGAATCCATCAAGTTAATCTGATGGTATTATTAACAGTTTATTTAATTTTGTTCTTGAAGGTGAAGGTAAGGCGTTTCTTCTTTCAAAATTGGGAAAATACTGAGTGTGTGTCTGCAATCATTGGTGGAAGAATTAGGACAATTTTTTTTTTATAAAAATAATATAAAATGATTGGTGTATTTTTATTACTTTTTATTATCTTAGGACACTCTTGATGACAGTAATGCTTATTATAATGATCTTCGTGAATTCAGTTTAGTGTACATTTTTTCTTTTTCACAAATTCTGTAGTTCACTGCTTTTCCCAACTCATAAGTTATACTACCCTATGTTCCTCACCTACCAACAGAAAAAAAAAAATCTGTATTTAGATATATTTAATTTTTATAAATGAATTTATTAATTTTTATCGTGATATTTTAAGAAATAATTTTATTTTAATTGTATAATATAAATGAATTTTACTTTTCATAATAAATAAATAAATAAATAAATTTCACTTTTAATAATAAATAATTATATTGATAAAAAAAAGGTATATTAAAAGTACCGATGTAAAGGAGGAGTTAAAAAACTAATCACTCTAATATAAGTGTTTTAACATTTATATTTCTTATAAAATTTATATTTAGATATAAAGTAAAACGTAATTAATAGTATCACTTTATTGTGTCACCCAAAGAAACTAAATTACTTTACATTAGAAGTATCCAGTACCTCCGAGCGGTAGAAAAGAAAAACTGACAAATGCTCTTCAATCAATTTTTCTTAAGCAGATTTTAATTTTTAATTTTTATTTTTAATTTTAATTTTAGTATTTAGTGATAGTTATTTTAATTTTTAATAATAAATTTTAATTTAACTTTAATTTTAATTAAATAATAACATGTATTTGGAAATTATTAACGTCTATATTTTTATTTTGTCTTTCTTAATAAATTCTTTTCCTATTGTAGTCCTGTAAAATTTTTAATTCTATATTGGTATTGTGGTACAGTGATAAATTATTTTTTAAGTTAGAAAATGGTTTATTAGTCGTATTAGGGACGTGACATGTGTACTCTGTTATTTTGTTTTAAAAAAAATGGACGGTTATTTTTCATTTACATTCTTTAATTTTATTTTTTAGTTTTTTTAAGTAATAATGGTATGTAAAAGGAATTTACATATATATAATATAATTTTTTATGATTCTTTATTTTCTTTGGATTTTATTACTTAAGTCATATTTAGGTTGGTTACAAGGTTAATATCTTAGTCTTATAAGATTCTATTTGGAATATACTGATATAATAATAAATTTAAGACTTTGGATCCTAACTAAATTTTTGTTCATGAGAATAAAAAGATTTTTTACATTAAAAATAACTTTTATTTTACATAACTATTCTACACTAATACGTTTTGTTTTTGGGAAGTGTATATAATATATCATTACATAAGATTTTATAAGACACTTCTTGTTAAAGAATAATATATATATATATATATATATATATATATATAATTTCAAAACAATACATGTCAATTATACTCATCGGAAAGATATTTACTGGACCGATCATTCAATCTAACTCAAAATATATTAAATTAAGTTTTTTCTTTCAACAAAGTAAAATCAAAACCTAATCTAATCAAAATTGACTCAATTTCCCATGGATTGAACAATGAATTATGTGTGTTGAATCTAAAAGTCAACCTTCACCAGAGTTATTATAAAAATATATTTATTATTATTAATATTATTATTTATTTATTTATTTTAGTTTTGATGTTTCATTTATAGTTATAAATTTTTGTTTAATTTTATTTATAAAAATTATATAGTTTATTTTAAAAATATATTCCAAAATAGTTAAAGAAAAGTTTGAAAATTACATATTTTAATAAATTATTTTTTAGAATTTTCGACTTAATTAATTCAATTGAATCCAATCCGATCGAAGGGTGAGTTAGGTATAAAAACAAAAAAAAAAAACAAAAAACTCATCTTAATTTAATCCATTTTTTTTATTAAGTTGAATTAGGAATAAATATTAATAGTGAATTGAGAATGCAAAATCCGAGAGCCAAGGTGGAAGAAAATGATACAAAATAAACCAACGTATAACTCCCGGCATTGCATGCCATAAACTAGTAGAAAGCAGCATATTGTGTATTAATTAATTAGATTATGTGCTTCTCTATGCTTTAATATATTTATATTTTTTAGATTAAGATCCTTATATGTGGTCCTACCAAATGATCTTCAATTGTCTTGCACCATTGAAATTGTGGTAGTTTTGACCATCACTACTGAATCTGCCAGAAGGGTTTCCACTAAGTAAAGAGTGCAGAATGATTTGCACAGTACACACTCATTTTCAACTCCATTGCATTTATTGTTGGATCTATGAGCCCACCCTAAAATTAATAAACACACCTTATTAACTTTAACTATCTAAGTCGTGGTACAATACATTCTTTTTATTCCATCTTGTTTATTTTTCTTCTTTTCTTACTCTTCTTATAATTTCCTTTTCTTTCTTCAAAATTATTTCTCTTTCTCTTCTTCAATTCATCTCTCTAAAGATCTCCCTATAATTCCCTTTTTATTCGAAATAAAATCTTATATTATATATAATGACATGCCAAGGGGTAATTCTACTTTACTAGATTTTAGTTTTTAAAATTTTGATGCATTTCCAACCTTTTCTAGTTATTACTTAAAATACAATTAAATTTTAAATAAAAAAAATCCATCCTTTGATGAGTTGTTGTATGTTGAATCATGTATAGAGTTGAACTGAAACTAAAAGTAGATAGCTTAGTGTATGCATGCATGATTTTAGAAATTTGATAGGTAATTTTGTATATAGTTTTTTAATGTTATATAATTATGATGGGTTTGATTGAGCGTATTGGAATATAAAGTCACTTTACTTGAGTTTGAAACTTAGTAAGATGATTAAATTTAGTATTACTGATTTGATATATGTTTTGAATTGAGAATTTAATCTCAATGATATATTGAATTTTGAATGATCATTTTGAGCTAAAATGTGAAATTTGGACAACAGATATTTGTAATTGGACATTGGAAACTTGTAAAGAAAGTTTAAACTAATAGAACAGGTTTTTTCTTTTGTTTTGAAATATTGAGTTGGGAAATAAAGTTCTTTATTGTATATTTTCACTAAAAGGAGTTATTCTCGTTTATACAAATATGAAATAAAGAGTTTAGCTTTATCTATGTTGTTTTCTTACTTAAGCAAAAAATAATTTCTTTTATGGTATATTTTTCTCAAGTGAAATATTCTTATTCAAGTAAAAATGAGATAGACATTTTGAGTTTTTTTTTTTATATTGTTTTCTCACTTAAGCGATTTTGTTCTTGCTTGAGCGAGAACAATACAAAAATCAATCTCTTCTTCTAAAAATGAATCTCGCTCAAGCAATGTTATATTTCTTAAGCGAGATTGTGTTGCTCAAGCGACATTTTTAGATCTTAATTTATTGTTTAGTTTAGTTATTCAAGGTACGTTGTGATGTTATACGTTGAAATGTGGTTATATTGATTTAAGTGTTATTGGAATGTTTATCAATGATGAATACATAATATGAATTAAGGTTACAAACTTAGAAAATAATCGATTATTACATATTTTAATCGATTATTCCAAATAGTTATAATTGGAAAAGAGTTTTAGCTCTAGGATAATCAATTACATAGGAGTTTAATCGATTATTACAAAATGAAATATTTTCTCAAAATTATGTATACTCTAAAATAGTCTATTAACTCATTTCTTAATTGATTATTAGTATTCTGTTGTGATATTTTTCATATTTTCTTTCTAGCAATGATATATAACATGTTTGTATTGGTTTATCCTTTTTATAATTCCCTAAGGGAAGATGTCTGCATGTTGGCACGTTGGTTGGAAAATTATGCACTTACTTTTTTCAATAAAATTAAATTTCTTAAATTTTCTTTAGTCTTCTAATCTTGGTTTCTTTACTTTTTTGGTTTTTCCTGTATCTTAAGACGGGGGCATGGATCAAGGGGGAGCATAAAGCAAGGGGGAGTTCCTTGTTATGTCTTTATGCCTTGTGTGATGTGAAGACTCCAATGCAACCTTTTTGGCATCATCTCCAATATACAAGTCTGGAACATGCATCAAATGTGAGTCACACAAAAAAGGGGAAGATAGTGGGTCTTGAAGAAAACCTCAAGTCTCAAGTGATGAATTTTTGATGATGAAGATTGAAGATGAAGTTGTTGTAGATGCTTTAGAGTGTTTTGGCTTTTATTGTAACTGTTGTTTGAGTCTTTTACACAAAGATATTCACAAGATCAGCACACGATCATTCTAAAATGACGACTTAAAATCCGAGAAAAAATGTTTTAAAAGAAATTAAGAACAATGTAATTGATTACGTTTTATTAATCAATTAAATTGTTCCTAATGAGGTTTAGAACAAATTAATCAATCATCTGCTATTTAATTGATTAAAACAGACAGTTGATCAGAAATCTAATTTGAATGATTTAATCTATTAAAACTTATCTTAATTTATTAAAATAGAAAACGTTTTCTAAGCATAATTGATTAATAACTTATATAATTAATTAAAAGTGTTAGTCTTCGTGTTTAATCTCTGATATTGAAACTCTAAAAATAGAGTACATGACTTAACATTTTCAGATAATACCTTTACGATCAAAAGCAATATATTATGAGTTTTTCAAAGATTTTCTCATACTCATTGGTGCTCTCAAGATTTTCAAAGGTTGTGCAATTGTTGATTCTTATGAAGCTTTTGCTGTGAATATATGATAATATTTTTTTTGTATTTTCTTTGCTATTGTAATTGGATTATTCTAATTATTCTAGTGGTTTAATTCTCACAAACTCCACATTTCAACTGAACTTGAAGATCTCTGAAGGAAGAACTTCACAATTCAACCTCATCCACGATCCATTCCCCACCATTATCACATGCAATGCTTTGACCTCAACTTACTAAATCATCACAATGCGTGTTCTCTGTGCTACTAAAGAAAATTGAATGGGTCTATGCACTTCCTAACCCACTCTCTCCTTTCCCCAATCTGCCACTCACTCCCTCGTGCTACCTCCTCAAAATGTGGTTGTCGCAATCACTATCAGCCACAACACTGAACCTCACATGTGCAGTACCGATGGCAAGAGCGAAAATCCTAAAGACCTGGAGATAAGTAATAGATCTCCCTTCTTCCCATTCTATAGTTTGGGTCTGGTTTGTTACCTTCACAACAACAAAATCACTAAACTTAGTAGCCTGCACTGCAAAAAAAACAAATAACATGAATGCCATACATAGAAAAATTCTAACAAAAAACACAAACACACACCCATAATCGATTATGATAATCGATTTTCCTAAGCATAATAGATTACGGTAATTGATTATCCTAAGCATAATCAATTACTGTAATCGGTTATCACCACACATGCACCCATAATTGATTAAGGTAATCAATTATATGCATATTTCACACAGATAATCGATTACGCATAGTCCAACACTGCATTCCTTCCAATTAAATGTCATGCACCATGCTTTCATGAAACACTACCTCTACGTCAACAACCAACCAACGAAGCACCACGCCCCACCTGCAACTTCACTCCAATGAGCCACACCTTCACTCAACTACACACCAACTTCACTAGTGCAAACAAAGCAACTTCACCAGCAGAGCACCTTTAATGCCTCAAATGTCCATATTTATTGTCAATTTGAATTTGAATTTCAATTTTCATCGGAGTCTTATGGTCAAACGATTCTCTAGGCCTTCTATAGGAATCTCTGCATGAGTTAGCCTTTGCAGAATCTCTACATGGAATCCCTACAACATTGCATCCATGCACAGTTAGCATGGGCAACTTCATCTTTTGCTTCTTGCCACCTGTAAATACCCTTCCATCCTTATTAATATTCATTGTATAAGAAGATGCATCTCCTGCAAATCATCTCCTCCAAATTCACACAAATCACATGTGTCAAATGACTACAATCACTACAAATCCATTCTCTTTCTTCCTCATCTACAGTCCATTTACTAAACCAAACACTACATAAATGAGAAAATTTGAAAACTAACCTCTAAAGGATGAAATCTGTGCAAATGATTAATGAAATCGCAAAACCAAAACCAAATTTGTGTAAATCAATCTGAACCATTGTGGAAATCTATAATGGAGACAAAAACCCACAAAAATGACAAAATGAAAACCTAGAGCTTAAAACCACAAAAAACAGGAGTAAATGAGAAAACAAAGAAGGAAAAGAAAACAAAAACAAAACCTCTAGCTTTGCGACCCAAAACAAGAACAGTGGCAGTCAGTGGTGAAGGGGGAGACGATGAAAGAACTGAGCGAAGAGAATGACAGTGAGGGGAGAGACCAAAAACGGAGTTGAGAGGGATCAGGAGAGATATGAAACAAAGTTGGGTGAAAAGACGAAAGGGGGTGAGCAGAAAGTGAACTACAAAGAAGAAAGCGAGTGAGCAGATAGTGAGACAAAAGAGTAAAATGAAACCTGCTTTACTAAACCTTTACCGTCGACTAAGCCGATACAAAACTCCAACCACTATGTATCAATCAAGTCGACGCAAATAAATTTATCAATTTAAGCACCGGTCAGACTGACACTCTTAATAATCAGACAAATTTAAGTTAAAAATTTAAACATTTTTTCCTTTTATTATACCTTATGTATTTCTTTTTCATATATTATTATATTATTTTTTATTTCATATAAACAAATTTATTCTTTAGAAAACTAAAATAAAGATTAATTCTTTAAGAAAATAAAATAAAAGATTAATTCTATAAATATGATAACAATAAAGCATATGTTGCTATAGTTAATTTTTGTGTAATATGAAATATAGTCCCAAAATTTAACACAACTAATATATACAGCCAAACTATTTATCAATTATATTATTGATCATTACTTACAAAAAATATAATAACAAAAAACATACAACTTATTATTAGTCATATTTACTTTTTACATTTTGTCTTTAATTTCTTAAGTTTGTTTTCTAACATTATAACTTCAAAACCTATTTATTCTGTAACACCCCAAAAATAACATGCATAAAGCTAACATGCTCACATTCTACTAATTATAATTATGATTCATCAACATAGAATAATCCTTTAAACTAAAGTACTTCAAAATTTGACCTTCAGAATTCTACTAACATACAATTACAAAATATCTCCAAATTGTTTTTTTTTTCAAATTTAGCTTATGCCTAAAAGCACCACTCATTCCAAATGATCCTCCACAGATCCATCTGCAACACCATATGCTCCCGTGTCAAAAACACGATCATTGCAGACAAATATCAAAACACAAGTACAACAAAACAAAGGGTAAGTTAACCAAATTTTTAATAATACTGAGTATTTCAATTCAAACATAAAGATTAACACCACTCAAGTCTTTCATTCAGTTACATGCACCATCACAATATAAGACACTGACACACTACAAACTTGACTCTACTTCTTGAAGACTCGTGCATTGTATAGACCTCGAGATATGCACATGTCATACGATGTGAACCCACACAACCTCCATACAAATGAATCATTAATCATGTATGACAGGGTTAGTCCCCCTGAGACTTTCCTGACCAGCTATATTTCAAGCTACAGTCACCCAGTTCAGACCTCCTTCGACTCTCACCACCTAGTAATAATCGTCTATTTGATTCATACTACTAGTAGAGTCAGGATATCAATCGTTCACCCGATCCTTAGACAATGCACTTCCTA
>Ga0099824_1006469_pt1 | contig 16051 bp, 9 predicted proteins | sample SiratrowhiteBW_FD_76837 | JGI IMG/M metagenome (GOLD analysis project Ga0099824, IMG submission 76837) | Root nodule microbial communities of legume samples collected from California, USA - Siratro white BW | ecosystem: Host-associated > Plants > Roots > Nodule | place: USA: California...
AAGGAAGGTATCAAACTTCACTGTGTTGGTACCAGGATGAAGAGGCAATGTTGGTTGGGCCAAAGTTACTCCAACATAATACTGAGAAGGTAAAGCAGATCCAAAAATGGATAAAGGCTTCTCAGAGTAGGCAGAAGTCTTAAAGATGATACGCGAAGGAAGTCCTTGGAGTTCGCAATGGGAGAGCATGTTTTCTTCAGAGTTTCGCCTACTAAAGGTGTAGGAAGAGCTATCAAGTCAAGGAAGTTAGCTCCTAAGTTTGTAGGGCCATATTAGGTCCTTAAAAAGAGTAGGACCTGTGGCTTATGAGATTGCTCTGCCTCCACATTTAACCAACTTACACAATGTATTTCATGTGTCACAATTGAAGAAATATATGCATGACTCTAGCCACATCCTAGTGCTAGCTTAACAAGGGTACAAGGGTTTAATTCAAACAAAAAGTTGGTTATTTGGATGTAGCTATAAAGATAAAACAAATGGTTGTGATCATATGTCACATGTAATTGAATAATTAGTAAAGAAACTCAAGTAAAATCAATTATGAATACAGTGATAGTACTTACTTGAATGATTTTGAGACTCAAAATCTCACCTGGTTATTTTATCTATGCATCTTCAATCACAAGAATACAAAAGAGTAACCACAACTTTAATTCACAAGAACAATCTATTTCATTCACAAATCTTAGTGAAAAGCACATGCATAATTTATCATCAATGATCAGTTACTTAGTTCAAGTCATCCATCATTGTATCATAACAATTATCCAACTAAGTGTCCAATTATTTACAAAACAAAGCATAAACAAATAAAAAGAACAAAAGAAAAAAATAAACTCAATAAAAAAGAAAAAAACTTGTTAGCCTAATTTGCTATAATTGCAAGTGCACCAGTAGCAATGTAACAAGTATTAAAAATATTGTTCTTTCCCAAATTTTGTGCAATATAGGACAATAGTTACAATTATAATAAATTTATATTCAAAAATAATTCCATAATTTAGTTGTGAGTGCAAAAATTAAAATAATATTTATAGTTTTTATCATCAATTGAAATGTACAAAAAGAATTTAATATCAATAGTAAGAACTTGTCAGGGTTAGATCTCACTAATCTTCACTATCATATACAAAAACATTACTTTCTTTTCTATCAATAATCAATGTCAACCCATAATAATACGCAACTCCAAATCCTTAGCAATGAGCCTAAGATTATGTATTAACCATAAATTTCTTGATCAATTATATAAATAAATCTTACAATATCCACAAGGGTCTTAAGACAACAAACAAATCTTGCTCTATTCCTAGACACAAACTTTCATATGATATTTTAATTCAGTTCTTAATTACAGAAGATATTTTCCAATACCCTAAGAATCAATTATCAAGTCACGAATCAACAGGATTGATAATAATCACGGAATTAAAATACTTATTTATTGAAAGAAAAGATATAAATATGAAAAGCTTAATGATTACATGAGAATTCAGAAAGGTTTAACCCAACCCCAACAACAGTGAATTTAGCTCCTCATGGACATAAGAATACTAAACCTTACAAAAGATAGTGGAATACGAAAAAAAATCCACAAGAAATCCTAAGAATACCTTCCAAGAATGATTCTCGATCTCCAATATCCAAAGATGCCTAACTCTAGTGCAAGCAACTACTAAATAAAATTCCAAATTTGATGCTCGCCTCCAGCTCAAGTTAGTTATGTCGGGCACCATTGGATTATGTTGCAAATCCAAGTTCTGAAGCCTAACCTGCATTGAGCCCTTGTAGTCTGCGTTGGATGCATTTCTCTGACCTTGCTCTTGGGTTCTCTTACATCGGGCTCAGGTTTGTTGTGTTGGGCTTGACTTCTTTTGCCTAGAATTTACTCTTTCTCTCACTCTTTTAAGTCTTCAATCCTCTTTCTTCTAATCCAATGCTTTCATGCTCAAATTCAATCAAAATACCATGAATTAATAATCAAATCATTTTTTCTTACTCTCAAAATGAATTATTAATAAAAACAAAATATAATTAAGAATTAAGCAGATTTTAAGTGTGGAGAGAGTTGATTTTTGTCATAAAAATAGGTCAATAATATCATGTAAATAAACTCAATCACTTTTCTTTCAAAATGTTAGTATTTTGATTTTGTGCATTAATGTTTATTGTGTTGATCCACGACACATGATAATTGATTCTTAAGGTATTGGGAAATATCATTTGTGACAAGATCTGAATCAAAATACCAAATGAAAGCTTGTGTCTAGGAATAGAGTATGATTCGTTTGTTGTCTTAATACCCTAGTGGTGATTGCAAGTTTTATTTATATAATTGATGAAGGAATTGATGGTTAATAAATAAGCTTAGACTTATTCACCTAAGGAATTAGGGTTTTGGTATTGTTGTGGGCTGACATTGACATTTGTTTGAAAAGAAGGTAATTGGTTTTATGCATGAGAGTGAGGTTTGATGAAATTTAATCCTAGCAATTGCATTCCATATCCTGTTCATTATTTTTCCATATTCCAAGTATTCATAAAAAATACAAAAATATATTTTAAATGTTTTAATTTTATTTTCTCGCATAAAAATTTAAACTTTGAAATTATTTGTAGTCTAATTTTGTCATAATTGTATTTGTTGTAGTATGTTGCATAAGTCCCTTGAGAGATAACGATATATTTATTATTTGTTAATTTTACGATTGATGCACTTGTCATCATAGCAAAAAATTTGCTAACAGTTTGGTAGGTTACATCTAACCCCAATAGCAATGGGTTTAGTTCCTCATAGACATGAGAACCTTAAACATACAAGATGAACAATGGAAAAAAGAAGATTACACCAAAAATCCTAAAGTTGTCGTCCAAGACTGACACTTTTTGACTTTTGGCTCCATCTATGCCTAAACGCTAACACATGCACTCATTGACTAGATTTTGAACGACGTTTGCGCCTGACTCAACTTTAATGGCGCTGAACGCAACTCTTCCTATAGGGTCTAAGATCCAACTCGCACCAGGCACAACTTTGGTAGTTTTGGGCGCGACTTTGCTGTATTGTTCCTCTTCTTTGCTTTCCTTTATGGACCTTTTATCCTTTTTCCTCCTTTATAGACCTTCTGTATATCATTCTTCACGAGCTTCAATCTTTTTCTCCAAATCCAGTTCTTTTTGTTATCTTTTTAGGTAAAATAAGAAAAATTAATGCAACTTACCATTTTCAAACACAAGTAATTGATTTATTAGCAAAAACCTAATAAAAAAAGGAAATAAGCAAGGTTCAAGTTTAGATAGATTTGATTTTATGATAAAAATTGGGTCCAAAATATGATAAAAATAATTGCTATCACTATGCTTCAAGTTCAAGGTATATATAACTTTCAACAATTCTCATAAAGTATTTCATAAAGCATAATACTATACTCAAAAGTCCTCATATGAACGAACAATAATGATTCTAAGAATATCTCATAAGAAAGGCTTATAGGACAACATATCTCTTTAAAAAATGATTATAGGAGTTAGGATTTCATAATCCATAACCCTATATTTCTCCTATGTAACATTTCTCACCATAAAAGGAGAAAAATTATGAAAATATGAGAATCACTCACCTTAGGAGAAAACTGATTGATAGAACTTGAAAAATATGAGGAGAAGTGATGGAGAAGAAAAGTGGAAGAAACAAAATATCTTGATTCATTCTCTTTCAAATGTTTTATGTGTTGAAGTATGTAAAATAACGACTTAAGCATATTTATACACAACTAATAGGGGGCCAATCTACTGAGTGGATCTCAAAACGTTCAACAGATTGCTAAACTTTATATTGCCACTGCCTTAAATCCACTAAGCGCATTCTTTGTGCACTAAGCAGATTCACTCATGAGTGTAAGATTGAAAAGAGATATTCATCAAAGAGATTCACAAAACGTAGTTGAGTAAATTTACTCAAGAGACAAATTTGATATAATGTTGAAAAATTAGTTAACCAAACTGAAAATGGCTGAACCAATCTGACATGTGTTAAAGAGTTTGAAAAATGGCTAAGTAAATTGAAAATCATTGAGCAAATTATTAATAAAAAACTTCCAAAAATTTCTTCTCAATAATTTTGCTGAGCAAACTTTTCTAGTAAAGATAATCTAAAACTATATTTAGAAAAGGTTAAGAGATTCTCTATCATAATATCCTAAACAAAATTTTGAACGTTAAATCAATATTTTAAAAAACTAATTAATATTAATTATCATTACTTATATTTATTTCATATAAATTTAAATTTTATGTGAATAATTATTAATACTAATACTTTTTTCTAATGAAATTTAAGATCAAGATTTAATATTAATTTTTATTAAATATTTATTTAAGTTATTACAATATTTAAAATTAATATATATTAAATATTAAATTTATTTTATTATAACCTTTAATATTAATTCATATTAAATTGTTAAATTTAATAATTTATATTCAAATAAATTTGGCGTAAATATTTTGCCAGAAGTAGTATAGTAACTATTTTGGCATTTGGGTATGTTTAGAAAAAGAAATCATATAATTTACCATATCCTAATTTAAATCATTATTGTAAAACTTACATTTTAAATTTAAGCTTTCATATATTTTTATTTTGATCTGAGTAATGTTAAAGTAATTATTAAATTTTACTATTACTCATAAATATATTTTAAATTTTAAATTAAATATTAATAATCATTAAATATAAGTTCCTAAGTCTTATAAAAATATTTTTAATAATAATTAAATACTCTATAAATTATTTTAAAAGTTAATATTACATATATTAAAAATTTAAACCAAATCACAAATATAACTTAAATAAAAAAATTAAATTAAATATTAATAATCATTAAATATAAATTCCTAAGTCTTAAAATTTTTTTAATAATAATTAACTACTTTATAGAATATTTTAAAATCTATATTAAATTTATTAATTATGAAAAAAAATTATCTTCTAAAAGTTAAAACTAAATCACAAATATAAATTAAATAAAAAATTAAAAATCATGTGAAAATTTTCTTTGGGTGAATAAATTGGTAAAATGTTTATTTGAGTAATTTTGTTAGAAAAACAAAAACATATTTGGGAAAAAATTTCAATGGAAGTCCATTGATATCCTCTTCACTTATTTTTATTTTCTGACCAAAGTCCCAATAGCCAGAGCCATTTCATTTTAAACCATTTTGCACACAACCAAAAACGACCCAACTATCCTCCATGATTCCCCTCAAAAACACTCTTCCGCATTCGCCCTTCATCTTCTCTGCTTCCAAAACCAAGCCCCTTCGCTTCCTTCTCCAGCCCCTTTCCCCTTCTCTTCTCTCATTCAAATCCCCATCTTCTTCTCTTTCTTCCAATCTTATCTGGGTTTCCAAAGCTGGAGTTTCAGTTTGTAGAACCGAACGCCATGAAGAAGAAGAAAACAACAAAGGGCTTTCTCCGGAACTTCACGACTTATCGCCAAATGGAGCAGTGTATCAGAAAACGCTGCAATTGGTTGAATGCTCCATGTTCGCTGCACTCACCGGTCTGGTCTATTTCCTCAGCAATTCTCTTGCCATTGAGGTTTGTTAATGTGGATAACAAATGAACCTTTCTTTGTGAAATTTTTGAGAAAAGAGAGTAATGGGTCTCTGTTCTTTTGGTTGGTTTTTCATCTCCCGTCCCAGAAAAATAGATAAAGACCCATTGCTCGATTTCCTTTGGCAGACCTCAATGAATAGAGCAATGGGTCTTTTATCTATTTTGGTTAATGTTAACAGAAACTCTTATAGTATCTTTATGCTGGTAGAAAAGTTTCTATTAACGTTTTGGATGTTTGTTGATTTTTTTTTTTCGCTCACTGTTTCGTTTTTGTTTCTGATTGCAGAACTACTTCAGTTGTTTCTTTTCATTGCCAATAGTTATATCGTCAATGAGATGGGGTGTTGATGCTGGAAGGAAAACTCTGGTTAGAATTGCTAGTTCCTCCCCTGTAGATGATTCCTGAAGAGTTTGATTTATAATTTGTGTAAAATATTTTTTGTACTGACATCCAATCGGAGATTACCTTATTCTCTCTCGTTTCACATCATGTTATGAATAGGATTGCATGATGAAGTGATAAAATCTTATTGGATGTCTGTAAAATATTCTAATCACACAGTGTGTGTATATATATTTGATGCATAAGACAGTGTGTATCTTGGTATGTAGATTAAACTTAATTTTGAAGTATTCTTGAATTGTTATTCTCATCGAATGAATTATCAGATTTTTAATGTTGCATTTAATTTTTGTTGTAGGTGGCAACAACTATACTTTTGCTTGTCTTGTCTGGTCCAGTAAAAGCTCTAACGTATCTGGTGAGCTTGTTTTTATTTTATGAACTTACTGAACTGGGCAAGAGGACTGTGGACTCTGTTTTTGTGTTTTCATTGCTGTTGCTTAGTGTTTTGTTTGCAAAAGAATGATAGTGTTGTAGTTGTGAGCCAAAATTAGAAATGAGTATTTTTATACTTTAGGAGGAGAAAAGTTGTTTGCAATAAGTTGTAGAGTACATTTCTTATCAAATATGTATTCTTGTAACCTTGGTATTAACTTATGTATGTACTACCAACATAAAGTGTATTCAGAGCTGAACATCTCACCTGTGATATATTTTCTCCCTTTAGATATGGATGGTAATAGTAAATTGTTTACTAAAGCTTCAACTTAACAACATGCCTACTTATTTGCTTATGAATTAAAAACCTATATACCGCAGTCCATTTTTTGAACTGCAGGCATTGTTATTGAGAAATTTATTCCTTTTGCAGTTTTGGACAACAAAGATTTGCCTCCCTTCATTTTCCTTTTTCACAAATATTTCGTGCTGGTTTATCTAGTGGTTGCAAACTGTAGTTAAACTGAACAAAAATGACATGATTTCTGAATAATGCTTTTGTGCAGCTTAAGCATGGTATAGTCGGTTTCACAATGGGTACTTTGTGGAGGTAAATTGAGCGCAGATTTTATGTTCTTCTAAACTTTGTAAGAATTTCATGATAGTTAATTTTTTTAATTAAGTTGAATTGGCTTTACCTCACTTTTACATGAAATTCTCGTAAAAGAATTTTGTAGCATTGTGACTAGTCTTCTAAAGTAGACACGACTAACATATGATGTTGTTTTTAGGCTTAATTACCTTTTTTGTCCTATTATTTATTTATTTTGTTCAATTTAGTCCTCTATATAAATTTCAATCAAGTCCCTCAATTTTAAAAATGTGACCCTTTTAAAGTTCAATCATGTCCTAACAATGTGACTTTTTCATCTTTTGAAACTGGTGTCATTAGTTTAATAAATTGTTAACTAGTTATAAATGCATTATGCAGAAATTAAAACTCTTAACATTTTTTTAACTAGTTTACTACTAATTGGGTGCAAAATGATCACATTGTTGTATTTTTAAGAATTGAGCAAATCAATTGAACCTTTTATTAATAATGGGACCAAATTGAATAAAATAAATAAATAATAGCACTAAAAATATAATTAAGCCCTTTTTAAGGTGGGCAAGCAATTTATATTTGTTTAGATTAGAGATGTTGTTTTGAATGTAGATATTGTTTGATTTCTACTATTAACCTCTTAGAAAGTGTTACAAAACCAACCAACTTGTAAGGTGAGGAGTACCCTATTTATATATTGTCTTTTGGCACTATCTTTAGGTGGTATGGAACTTGGATTTTTCCCAATACACACTCTTGTTCTGTACTATTTGGCTTGGTATGTGTATAACATTGCGAGTGACCATTTTATGGTCTAATACCACATTACAAAGTAGATCTAGCCCTAACATAACCTTACAAAAATAGCTTGTAAAGTAAGGATTGTTCCCACTTTTATATTATATTTAGGCTCCATCCCTATCTGTAGTGGAACTTGGGCTTTTCCCATGTATCCTTGCGATATTATGTGGCTAAGATAATAGTACTAGATTAGTTATAGAAGTAAAATACACAAAATAGTTAGATATACCCTCTTTCTTATCAGTATTAGTGGGTATAAAATACCATATCAAGATGGACCCAAATAGAAAAATACTGGTAATTGAAAGTGTTAGAATAGATATTAGATATAGGTAGTAAGTAGTTTATTGGAAAATTGCTGTACCTATCTAAGTATTTAGGACTCTAGTTTTGTCTTTTGATCTTTGCTCTTCGCCCTACTCATTGTATTAGAGTTCTATCAATATAAATACGAGAACATACGAGTGATGTTTTCAAGCTCTATAAAATATAGTCTCTTTTATTTATCTCAAGTTGGAAACAAAAGTGGGTCGATCTCATCAGTGTTATTAAACCTTGGTTATGGCGGTGTCATGGTGGAAATTTATGGCGGCTTTATAGCTTGGTGGTGATGCGTGTTTTGCATGGCGGTTACTTTTTGCATCACGAGATGCTAACATTGATCAGAAATGGCGAAAACGGTAGAGGTGCAGTGGAGGTGCAGTAGAGGTGCAACAGAGTCTTCGATATTTTTTGTTATCCAATATCGATAACACTGGATCCAACTCTACTAGTCTTCGTCTTGTCCGATGAAGTATCCTCCATCTTCTGTCGTCTGCCGCTGCAGTTTTCACCTCTAACCATAGAATTTGAAGCGTCTCTCCAAGTGATGACAAATCCTGCCGGTCTCGGAGGCTAAATCTACTCCACGTGCGGCCGACAGACACTTTTTTGTTAGTTGCTTCTAGGCACATGATGTGCACGTGTCACCTTCCTCTCAACGGAGGAACATCGCGCCTCCTCCTTAAGGATCACTAGACCTCCTCTATGCTCTGACTAGTGGTTCTTCATTTCCGGCATGGTTGAAGATCAATTCTAGGATTCTCTATTTGTTCTTATCGGTTGTTTCTTTTCTATGTCTCCTCCGATGACTATCTCCTTCTCTGGAACTCCTACCATTAGTTTTGTTTTATGAGTGAAGCTCAATCTGTTGTTGGAGAATTAAAGATGTTCATGGAGGTTGAATCATTAGACAAAATCAAGAAGAATTTGGCAAAGTGTATATGGTTATGATACTCTATGCCATGTGCCATACTCCAGACGTTGAACATGTTAGAGATAAACTTTTAACAGGACACACACTCCTATCCATAGAAAGCTTGATAACACGGCTCCTTCAGGTAGGGGACGTCCTTTATGCATGTATGTAAGAGAATGGGTCCTGCTCAAGAGAACAACTTCTCTTTGCACGATTTTCCTGACAAGATATCCAATATCTCTAAAGCTGAAGTTGGGGAGTCCAAATTCTCTGATGAAGAATACCAAGAATATTTGAGGTTAAAATCTAATAACTTGACACAACCATCTAGAAATCCCAACTCTTTAACAACTTACATCTCACGATATGTGGACAGTCAAAGCCCATAGATAATTGACTCAGGTGCTTCTGATAATGTTTCTGGAAATACCTTTTTGTTCTCATCCCTTTCTTTTCCAAAAAATCCTCATATCATAACTTTAGCTTATGGTATGGTTCTAAACTTTTTCCAAGGGGGTTGGTTAAGTTTCCCTTTCTCCTTACTTAAATCTTGAATTTGTTCTTTTTTTTTTCCTGGTTGTCGTTTCAATCTTATTTCTTTGAGTCAATTAATGAAGTTTTTAAGTTGTTCAACAACCTTTGATGGTGAGATCTATTGGAATTCTGGTTATAGGAAGGTTTGGTTCAAATGTGGTTTTGCTTTGCTTTCGCCTATTTTGGCTGTGTTTTGCTTGAGGTGGGACTTCTAGGTGCACCATTTGTGTTGTCCGAAGTTTGACTTGGTCTACTAGGGTTTTGACCATAAAATAAGGCCTTGTCAGAGGCCCAATGTGAGATCCTCCAGAAGGTCCTCCATCACACAATATTTGGCTGCTTCCATATGAGAAAACAGATGTCTAGTATGTTGACATCATATATTTTTCTTTGGATAGACATGAAAATATTATCATAACTTGAATTATAGCATTTTTATTAAATTCGGTTATGATAATGCATTTTCTTTCAAATTCTGCAAAAGCATTAAAGTAACATGATAATGAATCAATGATAGCAAATCAATATAAATAATAACTGTAATAAATCAATACATATAAATTGCGAGAATATAAGAAATGTGTAAATATAATTATATTTTACTTTATACCTTGTGTTACCCGTATTCTATTTTTTTTTAAATATTATTGTATGTATATATTGTATATTATCGTACCCCTATGCATACAATAATATAGTTCCTCACCCTTTTTTCAAGCTACTAACTCTCTCATTGTACATGATAAATTTTTATCTTTATATGTACATTTAAATAATAAACAAATATTCAAGGCCCATCACAAGGCTGAATGTTTTCTTACGAGGACGATAACTATAATATCTGTTTTGCTTTCTTTTTATATCTTGTCAGGTTGGGAGCCAGTTGGAATCTGTCAATTTTCTTGTGCACAATTGTAATGTTTGTAACCTTTTGCCTCATACATCTTATACCTATTTGAGTGATTGATTTAGCTGGTTCTTTTACTCTCTTCTTATAATAAAATCTTGATAATGTATGCAGGTACGTGCACTGGGTGCCGTTGGCTTTGTCTTGATATCGTCTTTCTTAATAAGGGAAAACATACTAGCTTTGGTAATCAATTCTAGAATTATCTCCTAATCATTTTATCTTATAAAACAACTGCTACTTACTTGTGTTTTTCTCTTCCTCTTATTTTGGGGGAAATGTGGCTTGTAGATCACCATTAACATCCATGCTTCTCTCACATTTGTTCTCACTGCTTCTGGTGTTAATGCTATACCTTCAATGAACGTGATATATACCCTATTTGGCATTTTGGTATGTCCCTTCTCTATAGAACCTGTTCTTGGGTCATTAAAATACTGACGTGTTTCTTTCTTTCAGGTTTTGATCAATAGTGGATGTTTCATGTTCTTGCTCCACCTGTTGTATTCTGTTTTCCTTACTAGAATAGGGATGAAGTCTTCACTAAGGTTGCCAAGATGGCTGGAGAAAGCCATCTGATGCCATATGTGCTCTAAGGTGCAGCATAATTTTCAATTAAAACGTTATTTGTCACTTTTGGGGTTTGAGAAGAGATGGATTGGTGCGGCTGTATATTATTTATGATGGCATAACCATTTAACATACTATAGAGATAAATGATAGGATCTGAATCAGATTGTAGACAACAATAATCTTTATTTATGGAAAATAGTGTTACACTCCAAGTACTCAAGAGACCTACTGCTCTCCCAAAGAGTGCTCGTAACATCCCATTTCTAGGGTATTACAGTTCCAAAATCCGAAGATAACTCTCCCTCTCAATCCCTCTGATTTGTAGGCAACTTCTAAGTAGCTATGAGCCTCAACTTCAATCTCTTTACTAACTACACCTCTCCTAACTGTCATAAAATGATGAATACTGTTAGTAAAGTTGTTAAGCTTCATTTCTTTCACTCTAATGGTTTATGCAAGTTTACGTACATCTTTTCAACTATTGAATTTGAGTTATAGATTTAGACTCTGCTTGGGGTGAATAACTATTTGTTCGTTAAGATTTTAATACTACGATGTTATATCCCAAAAATGCAAATAAATAAAATGATTAGATTATGTGTTGAAAAAAGCCATGTTGTCTATTGGTACATTTCAGTTATATTTGATCTATCTGCAATCTATTGTACAATGTAGGGTTGGTTTGGTAGATTGGTGCATTGTTGATAGCTCCTTATATATATGTCGACTGGCAAAGTATTCTCATGATATGCAGATATTTTACAATATGCTGGAATGACTTTGCATTGAGTTGGTGGAGGACATTTATAGGATACTTATTTGATGTCTCTGATTAAATCTGTAAAGTTGAAGTTGTAATTCCAATTGATCTTGATTTCCTATGAGGGATCATGGTTTCTTATTTATTTATATTATTGTTGCTATTATTATTATTATTATTATTATTATTATTAGTATTATTATTATTATTATTATTAGTATTATTGTTAATATTATTACCTATGCTTGACAATGTTGAATTTATTGTGTCTCTGATTTATGCTGGTTGGTACAAAATTTGTTCATATCTGAATTTTATCAAAAAGAAGCTTCATCAGCCCCTTTAATACATAACCCTTAAGGGTCTCTATTATTAACTCACCGTACGATTTAGTGTTTTGGTTATGTGAAGATATCCCCTTAATGTGCTAGAAGGAGTATTAATTCGTAGAACTGATTTTGACCCGTGGTCCATGGGTCAACCTAACCTACTCCTAAAACAAGTTCCTCTTATTGAGTGAGTTGAAAAAACTCCAACCCAAAGTTCCTACCTAAAGTGAGTTAGAGTAAGCATCAAATTTCAATTAACTCCTAAATATTTTCTAAATATGAATTGTACGTGTTTTTAAAATATTTATATTATAAATTGATCTTTAAATATTTTATATTAATTATTAATTGTGTGGGTAGGGTCATACTTTTATATCATTTTCTATCTCCTCTACGCTCAAGGGTCTTATTAATGTAGCTGTAGCAAAGGCTTAACATTAGTGTTTTCATTTTTTTTTTGTCTTCCAACCCCATTAAGAACTTAGAAGAACTCTTACACACTATTTAAGACTGCTCCTAATGTCGGGACATCGTTTGATTACCAATCATGACAAGGTTAAAAATCCCACTATGGTGAGAATAGCCAGGAAATCGATCTTGGTTGGCTAAGCCAATGATATTAACTATCTCTTACTCTTAAAATAAAGAGCATAGAGGAAATAAACATAAAACTTGTATTAGAAATCCTTTTAATTCATATAGGGGATGAGAAAGTTTTCCTATCTTTTCCATGTGGGACTTATAAAATATCCTAATTTTGACATATACATATGCTCCTACATCATTCTCTCTGGGTTAGAAAAAGCACGATGTTTTCTTCTATCAGATCTTTGTCTTCTCCATAATAAGGTGATAGATCAACTACATTAAAAGTGGATGACAAATCCCCCAAGCTTTTGTTGATCACTTCTGTTTGGCCATTTGTTTGCGGATGACTGACATAACTAAATTGCAAACGAGTTCTCATTTTTCTCCCTAAAGTTCGCCAAAAGTGACTCATGAACTTCACATCCCAGTTTGAAGTAATTGTTCGAGGAATATCATGTAGACGCACAACCTCCTTGAAGTATAGGTCAGCTATGTGAGAAGCATCATCAGTCTTATGATAAGGTATAGAATGAGCCATTTTGGAGAACTTGTCAACAACCACCATAATAGAATCCTTTTGCCTTTGGGTTTTTGCAATCCCAAGACAAAATTCATGTTAACATCTTCTCATGGAGCCTTTGAAATGGGTAATGGTTTGTACAAACCACAGTTTTGATTTCCACATTTGGCAATGTGACATCTTTGAATGTGTCAGATGACGTCTCGCTCCAATTTTAGCCAATAGAATTCTCCTTTATGAGAGCCAATGTATAGTTGATTGATTGGCGCACTGAACATTGAGAAATGCATAGTTGACTACCCTTAAAAATAAAACCATCATGTAAGAAGAATTGATGATATGGTTGAGAGTGTACCTTCCAAACTTCTCCAAAGTTAGGATCTTCCTCTTATAACCCTTTTACAACTTCAAAGCCAACGACAGTGAATTGTAGGATGGAAAAGAGAACATGTCGTCGACTTAAGGTATTTGCGACCTTATTTTGAGTGCTTGCTTTATACTTGAGTGGAAAAGGAAAAGATTGGATAAACTCACTCCAAGATGCATGACGTCGATTCAACTTTTGTTGAGAGTTAAGATGCTTAAGAGCCTCGTGATCTGTATAAAGAATGAACTCTTTTGGCAGCAGATAATGACTCCAATGATTCAATGCTCGGACAATTGCATACAATTTCTTATCATAGGCATAATACTTCATTTTAGCATAATTAAGTTTCTCACTAAAGCCACTACTTTAGATATCGAATCTCAGATATCAAATAAGAAAGAACACAAGTGACTTTGTGCAGTACCCCTACTCATATTTATAATTCTACGAAAGCGGCATTCAAAACTTATAACCTTTCGACCATTAACCATTATACTCAGACGACTTGAATCTCTATTAAAACATACATCAACTCACTCCAACTTTAGTCGCTTCTGCACCTAACCTTGGACTCGAAGAACAATTAGGAAGAGAGAGATCTAATTGTCCATATGTATTAACCCACAAGTGGATGAGAATGAAAGATCTAAAATTTTCTCCCGTAAGAACCTCACATCTCAAGAGAAGGATTCACTTAGGCATAAGGTTTTGGTCATGGATCTTTAGAATTTTTAAATTATATATATATATATATATATATATATATATATATATAATTTTGAATAAATAAGTATTCTGTAAATTTTATTGTGGTGATAATAATTTTTAAATGTTAAGATATATTCCAATATTTTTTATTCTTATTTTTAAAATTTGTTGTAAAAATGATAACATTATTTCAGTGTTTTTAGATAAATATCTTATTTTTTGCTCATATTGTGAAAATGATTATATCTTTTGAAAGAATATCTGAATAAAATTAATCTTTTTTAATATTTTTTTATTCAGTATTCTTGTTCTAGATTTATAAACAAACTGTGTTGAGAACTAAATGGTTTTATTAATTTTTAAAGTTTGTAATAAACGTGATATATTTCTGAAAATATTCTTTAAACCGTGAAATAAATTGTTAGTGGTACTTTTCAATCACAATTAGGCTTCTTTATGGAACTTTAATTTTTCGTTAAGAGTTTTGAACGTTAGGATTGAGTACAGTGACATTATATTGTGATGCTTGTTTAAAGTTTCTTTTCTTAATATTTAAAAAATAATTTTTTTTAATGTGAAACAATGATTGAGAACATCGTATCTACTTTGTTTTCCTTTTAAATCTCTAAGAAATCTGTAACATCTTTAATAAATCACATAATTTGTAACCAAAATTTTCCTCTGTTACATCATAAAAATGGATCGAAATAATTTTCAGAGGACTACTATCTAGAGCTTCTCCCTCCACCTCCATGTTATCTTCCTGCATCTCCATAGTTTTTGGAATTCCAAAATTAACCTTTATGAAAAGACCAAAATATCCTTTGATACATCAGAAAATAGGCTTGAAGTGGTGTGTTAATGGTTGCTGAATAATTGGAAAAACTTGAATGGTGCATTTGCTTGGTTTGCGGCGGTTGAAGGCAACGGTCAAAGGCAGCTACTAGAGTTGATGCAGCAGTCATGGTGACAGTAGTAAGCGGTGGAAAGCCGTGAGTGGTGATTTGAGGTGACGACAAGGTACGTTATGCGATTTTTCGTTTGCTTTATGAATTCTTTATTTTGAAAGCAATTTTGTTAAATTTTTAACTTCCAAATTTAGAATCTGGAAGTCATTTACGAATTCTATAATCTAGTAGAGGAATTGTTTTTCAGATAAAATCCGTAAGTGAAATAATCTAGTAGAGGAATTATTTTTCAGATTTTAGAATCCGTAAGTGAAATAATTTAGTAGAGAAATTATTTTTTAGATTGTAGAATCCGTAAGTGAAATATAATTTTGAATGACTTCTGAATTCTACAATTCAAAAGGTTAAAAATTTTATGCAATGTTTTGTTTAACAAAACTACTTAATCAAAAACGAAAAAGAATCCGAAAACAAAGCTTCTAGAAGTCATGCATAACATCTTTTAGCTTTTGGATTGTAGAATCCGGAAACCTATAACAAAACGAAAAAGAAAATCTCTCTTCTCGAAGTTGTCCACCGCCATCCAATATACCCAGTAACCACACAAAAACACTATAAAACCAGTGTTATTGATATTAGATAACAAAAAATATCGGAGAACCCAAAATCCTTTATAACTTTATAATGGAAACCATAACGGGTTATGGCAAAAGCATTTCGGTAAAAGAAATACAATATATATATATATATATATATATATATATATATATATATATATATATATATATATATATATATAAAAGATAAA
>Ga0099824_1006471_pt1 | contig 16049 bp, 4 predicted proteins | sample SiratrowhiteBW_FD_76837 | JGI IMG/M metagenome (GOLD analysis project Ga0099824, IMG submission 76837) | Root nodule microbial communities of legume samples collected from California, USA - Siratro white BW | ecosystem: Host-associated > Plants > Roots > Nodule | place: USA: California...
AATTTGACTCCAATTCGTCTTGGATAGAATTGATTTTCTGTGGACTCGTTTTGACAGCTCTATAATAAAATATATTATTATTTTTTTACTCAAACGAGTGAAAAGTCAAAAACATCTTTTAACGTTGCTAAAATTCTGAAAAGGCAAAGGCAAGACGACATTTGTTTATAGTTTGATGGTTTCTCGAAAGTGATGTTAAATGCAAGAAGAAGTTTGTGAAGGAAAGCAGTGTTTGTGAAGTGTAACAGTGAATCCCGAAAAAAGCAAAAAATTGTGGCCATCATTTTCTCCAATCAGGGTTGGCTAACCCCTTTCAGGCTTTCTTTCTGCATCGCATCCCAACCTTTTTCCCTTGGAACTCACGGTTCCTCCGTTACGTCCCTCTCCACACACACCTTCGTTTTGTCAACCCAATACGGGTCGACCCGATTACCCATACTAAAACAACTTTGCTTGCTTTACTTTTTCTTCTCCCATTTTCATTTTCTTTTTCTACTTTGGGATTGTAAAAACTTGTAATTTTGGTCACTCTCTCAAATGTGTTTGTTTTGTTAGAGCATCTTGGACATATAGATTTTCTAGATGAAGTCTCATTACAAGATGCTAATGTGATAGGTTGATGTCTTAAAAAGTAAAAACTGAATACGAATAAGAATTTGTTTTTCAATATCAATAATCATGTTGGAGGAAAAATAATTTCTCAAAAATTTGAATGTGTGATATTATAAAGAAAATGTCATTATTAAAGTACGGTGAGATATATTTAAAATAATAGAATAAGATTCTACGAGTTTGTTATGAAATCCTTGAGTGGTTAATCCTCTTAAAATCAATGTATTGAAGTATGATGTCTTTGGCAACTGCAAAATGGTTTTGACCTAAAAAATAATAAATAATTAAAAGGGAAGAGTGATTATAAGTTATTTTTATTTAAATTTTAATAAGATGAGATTTTTAATGTATTAGAACAAGTGAAATTTACATTTTTAGTTTAATTGAACTCTAGATTATATTTTTATTTGAAATGCATTAAAAAATTTAATTATATGTATACGGAGAAATAAAATTATACTAGCGCGATTTTTACTGAATATTCCATCATTTAATATTTTTTAATTAGATTATATTTTTAAAATGCACCATTAAATTAAAATCACATAGATTATTTAATATCTTATATATATATATATATATATATATATATATATATACGAAAATTGATATAATATATATTTTACAATGCAATAAAATATAAATTATTTGATGTTCTTATTATTGATGTTCATCTTTAATAAAATTTGACGTAAACAAACATGGATAAAATTACGATTTGACATGATAACATTCACCTTTTTTATATAGAGTTATTTACAATATAAAATTACACCAAAAGAAATGCCAATATTTGAAAGTAAGAAAATTGAAAAAAAAAAAAAAACTCTAATACATCTCTTAATAATTTTAGTTTATATTTAGAAAGTTACATGTGATCTAAGTAATGATTTAAAGTCACAGTAATTTTTACATTTAAAAAATTATTGAATGTTTTGGAGAAATATTTAAAATTTTCTTAATTTCAAAATTAATATAAAAGCGCCTTATAATTTAACCGAAATTGAATGCTTTATAAGACAACTCAGAAACTCACTGTGGATAGGGGGACACACGCGTTCGTTGATATGCTTCATCACACGTGATTGATGGACGTAGACTGAACCTCCTGGTTTAATCCCATGAACCGGAATGCGACCCTAACCGGTTGAGTTCTTTCTAGAAGAAAAACAAATTAGCATTGAAAAGGCCCTCTAGCAAATTTCCTGAAATGTTTGTTTTTTTCTTTATTTAAACCAATATCAATTTTTACCAACTGTATTTATTATTATCGAGGTCGAGATGGTGTATCTTCATTTATTTTTTAGTGCTGCTGAAATATTCTATAGATGTAGAAGGAAAAGTTTGATTGTGGATTAAGAGTGATATGCATGTGAAATATATTCTAACGTTCAAATATTTTAATAATTGTAACTAATAAATATTATTAAAAAGATGTTTTATATTTATAAAATGAACATATTTATTAAGTTTAAGTGATTTTTTCTAATGTTAAGTGATTCTTAAATTTCAGTAATAAAATTTGTTTTTAATAATTTAGGGTTTATTTGAAATAGTGAATGAAAATGAGAGCGTAGATGAAATACGTAGAAAGTTATCAAATCAAGAAATAAAAAAATAATATATTATAAAAAAATGAGAAGTAAGGACGGAGTAGTTTTTTTTTCTCAATCAAGCGAAGATTTGTGAAGAAATGAGAGAGTGTATAATAAAATAATAATAAATTTAATGACATTATAAAATAATAATAATATATTAATAAAAAATATTAATAATAATTTTATAAAATTATAATAAAATAAGATGATTATTAATAATATTAATGTTAAAAAATAAAAGTAATAATAAAATTATAAAATCATAAATAATATTTATAATAATAAAAATAATAAAATTTTAAAATGATAATAAAAATAATAAGAATAAAATTATAATAATAATAATAATAATAAAAATAAAATTATAAAATAATATTATTAATAATAATTTATTTTTTATTTTAATTTTAATTTTAAAATAACTTATACTTTTATAATTCTATCAATTAAAATAATAATAAATTTATTAATTACACTCAATAAATTAATTATATTTAATCTTGAATTAATTTTAAATAAAATTTCATTTATTAAAAAAATTATTTTATCAATCACATTTATCAAATCACTCACAAATTTTTATAGACTTTCCTTCATTTCTCACTATCTATCTCTTAATCTAAACAACTCAACTTTCTCAACAATTTCATCTCAAATCCACTTCCTCAAATTCATCACCTCATCCAAACAAAGCCTTAGATTTAGATCATACATGTACCACACTTTAATCTCTTAATCTAAATAATTATAACTTTAAGTAAGTGAAATATATCTAGTTCATTGATCGAGCTCATCTCAGTGTATCTAGTAAGTGATTTTTAGGTCCGAAAGTTCAATGAGGACCTTTTCGATAGTTGGTGTTTTTGAAATAAATATTTCTCTCCTAGACTTTTTTTGTCTGAGGTCTTCTTGGATGAGTTCTTCCTATTGTATATTAGCTCCCTATGCTTGAGAAAGTATGGCTTCGGAGAGTCATGACAGTGAGACAGGTAGGGTAAGTTTTTTTTTCTAACAAGAAGTGGTAGTTTACCTATACCTTTTTGAGAAATATGAACGTTCTTATGGTGATCGTCAGATGCAAAGAGATATAACTGTTGAAGAAGGGCTGTAATGATTCTTCTAGCTATAAATAATTAGTAGGTTCCTTGTACAAGACCACATTGGTCCCTTCAAGGTTCGAGTAGTGGCTAGGTGTAGTGAATTTGTTGTGTTACCAAGTCAATAATGTCTTCCTCCTCTAGCATTTTGAGTCTTCAGGTGAGTGGTTGTCTACTGTTGGCAAGGAGTCATCGATTTATGGAAAAGGACTAAGCTTGAGGTCCAAGACTAGTTTTTGTGCCAAGGTGATGTTTTTGGAAAGATGTGTGATCTCACCACTGAGCTAGCGAGACTATCCTTCCTCTCCGGTCGAGTAATGAGTGGGTGGATTCACGAGTAACACAATATTTTTCAAAGTATAGGTGGGCATTTGTAGTTTATCCCTTTGCAACAAGTGTCTCCATTTTGACGAAGGCTACCAAGGTTGGAATTATTTCTATTGAGCAATGTAGTGTTATTAACAACGTTTGTCATGATAGAGAAGGTTCTCCTAATGAATTCTTTTACGTGTATGCGTGCATGTTTACGGATATCAACATGTTCTTTTCCTTAGACAAGTTCACTATAGATGTGTAACAAGTTTTGAATGTTGCGCCAATACTATTTCATCTCAAAAATTGAGTTTCCTTGCAAGATTTTCATTTAATTTGTGATATATATCACTTGAGACATTCTCCTCATGTATTTTTGAATTTTTATAGTACTCGAGCCTCAGATCCCATTGGATGGTTATCCTTTGTCGGTCAACCGAGTACTTGTCTATTTGCTCAATACATGTCGTCATATAAGAGCTTTAAGGACAAATTCTTTAAGGTGATGGTGGAGTCGTCAATGTAGAGAATCTTGTTATAATGGTGAAAAATTCTTATTTCCATCTCATTGGACTATAAACCCCGTCCAATACAATAATTGGCGGAGGTCAATGATGATTGTCAAGGACAATAAAGTCTAATAGGTCTTAGATAAGTTTTTACAATAATTACCCACCTGAAAGATCCTTGTCATTTACCTTTCACCATATTGTTGTGTAAATGTTTATTGTATGTGTTATTTTCCTTTTATGAGTTTTTGTTAAATTTGCAAATGGTTCTGTGCATTTTAGGTGTTACGACAACCACCACACCCAACTTCAAGCAAGTGTTTTGGCAGTTGAGGCTACAATGTGGAAAGGCCACCAAGAAGGGTGTAAAGAATGTCGGGGGTCATTATCATTGTGTCCTTCTACCTAAGTTGTTTTCTAACCAGATTTGCTCCCTCCCTACATTGAAAAGAAAAAAAAAACGTAAGAGAAGGTAGAAGTCCTAAAAAAGGCATTCCTCACTAACGCATTCCCCTAAGCGGGTCTGACCTTCTACCTCTGAGATGGAAACCAACTTGGTTGCGTTTCTTCTTGGTGGAAACTTCCAACTGACCAAAGAGGTTAACATTACTATTACGTCTATTGAGAAGGAAATAGTGACATTCACATCTACTGAAGACCTAGTGGTTACTTGTGTGGTACTATAGGCTTGAGATTTCTGATTACATGATTTCTTAGTGTTAAGGCCGTTGAAAGGATTCCCTGCCAAGGTGCAAAAGTTAAAGGATGAGCTTACTGAGTCTTTTAGTTCTCTTACTACAGTCTTGGAGTCTAATGTTGTTTTGGCTGAGAAGGTCAAAAAGGTGGAAATAGAGAGGGATGAACTTGCCTTTGAAAGGTTTTCTTGGAGGATCTGATGCCTTCTCTCAGAGATTAAGGAAAAATAGCTCTCAGCTAAAATGAGGAGCTTAGAGCAAAGCTTGATGAATATGACCTTGGCCCAAAGCAAAGCCAACGTTGATAAAGTTAAAGTCGAGGGCAAGTTAGTTGAAGTTTCAATAACATGGCCTTGGTCTTCATGGGAAAGGTTTCAACTAAGTAGTTCATCAGACCATATTTTTTATAACGTCCTAGTTGATGGCAACAAATTTGACATCAATAAGAATGTATACCAGAGTGAGTTAATTGCGGTCAATAATGTCCCGAATGTTGATGTCAAGGAGAACCCAACTGAGGGAGATGAAGTGGCTATTGAAGACTTTCCAGAGGATCGTAGAGACGGTAAAGATGAAATGACTTGGCTTCTTTTGATGATTTCTTTTGTATGTAGAATTTTTTCCTAGTTATGATTTTTTGATTAATGCTATGTTTTTCTTTGTAACATTTTATACTCAATGAATGTTCCCTTTTTGGAATAATATAAGTCGCTATGAACAAATTCTCTGGCTGAAACAACAATTACTTGATTTTTGGACTTCAACAGGATAAGGTACCCCTAAAGTGTGAAAATACAAGTGCCATAAATTTAACCAAAAACCTAATCCAACACTAACGATAAAAGAATATTGAAATAAGATATCATTTCATTAGAGATTGTATATGTAAAGGTGATTGTGAAACAAAAATTATTGACACTATTAATCTACTATTTCATCTATTCAACAAATCATTGGCAATAGATAGGTTCAATTATTTAAGAAATGAGCTTAGTATCATTGACTACACCAAATTGTATCATAATTACGTCTCACCTTTTGCTAGTGTAATAAATTTGTTCATATATGTAGATTATAAATATTCATAATAATTGTAGTACATATTGTTTTAATAAATTTCATGTTGTTATATTTTAACAGGTAAACTTGTTGCAATAATTGATTAAATGTTTGATTCAAAAATCCTATTTTTCTATTTCTTCTTTATTTTAATTGTTTCGTTTATCGAATTAATATATTAAATAAAGATATTCCAGTTTTTTAAAATATATCTCCCAATTTTAATAGATTACCACAAATTTCCATTAATGTGTGCACTTTCTATCTTTTTGCACTATAATTTAGTGATTGATTATGGTACACATAATAATTGTTTTAACACTTGTTTTAATGTGATTGGATATCAATAATGACATCTTTGATTGGGTCAATTTTATTTGATTAAAACTTTTATTTCCTATAAAGAAAAGGAATCTTTGTACCTTGTAATTGCAATTTAAGTTATCAAAATCAAAACTATCAAGTAGTGACAAATTTATGATTTCCTCACCTACTTATTCATAATTACATTTAAACGAACTAAAATAAGAATATATATAATTGCTCTTGACTGCAATGTGTTGCATCACTTTGTTTTAATTTTGTTGAGTGTCAAACTGTCTCAACACTATGTCATCCTCGACCACGCCACCTAGGAAAAGAACCAAGTCCATTGGATGAGGTGAAAGAAAAAGTCCACTCTATGGTGAACCTTTAGTGTCAACACCATCTCCTTCCTCTCTTTATACTAGGGATGGTCGTCTCGAAACCTAGTTTATTGGTGATAAAAAAAGGTTAATTTTTTTTCTTCAAGAAATGAGTAGAAAATAGGTAAATGTTCCTAAGGTACTTAAGTTTTCTTGGTTGAAAGATGAAAAATGCAGAGGGTTGAGAAAGTTGCTGCAACATAAATGCTTTTAAACCTTTCTTGAACTGTCTAGTAAGGTTTGTTTAGACTTAGTGAATGTATTCTATCAAACCTCATATTTGAAGGTGTTGTTCTCAAAAATCTCAAGTGAAAGGTGTAGTATTGAGATTACTCTAAGTGTTTGCAAAGAAGTTACTGGTTTGAAGTATGAAGGGGTTCAAGTCAACAAAGGCAACACAAGTGTTGCTGGGAACTTCAACAAAGTTCAATATTTTAGGAGCTATTTAAAGAAACCTATTGCATCCATTAAGGGTTCCATCTGAGTGGACTTAAGCTTGAAGAAAGACTACTGGCTTTTATCATATAATGGCAGCTTACACCAAAGGAGAGTAACATGCTTTACCAAGTGAAAGGGATCTTGTTCTTATATATAGTATTCAAAATATGATCAAAGTTAACTAGATCTATGTGATAAATGATTGTATATTAAAATCCAAGAGTTTACCAGATTGTCATTTTCCCTATGTTGTCCTTGAATCCAAGATTTTGCATCACTTTGGAGTGACTATAAATGATGAACTCTCGGAGGTGATTAAAGGTACAAATGATATCACCAATGTTGTTCACAGACATTTATTAGGATTGACGATAACTGGACTGTAAAGGATGATGATGAACCCGTTGTTCCTGATGCCACTACTCAACTTGAAACTAAAGTTGAATCAAGCAACACTAAAGAGGATGATCCTATAATCACATATATTATTCCTTATATTCCTTATTAGATCGTGGTCCTCCTCTCTCCCAGGTTGAGTAGTTACTACTAGCACACATGGGTTCTATGGCTATTGATTAAAGAAATCATCATGAGTTCTTGATGTAAGGTTTCAACGCTTGGATAACTATATTGAAGGGATTCAATATCAACTTGCGGAACTATAGTTTGATAGTAGAAATTAAACATATCTTCTTGCATTAACTGGTATTAGCTTTCATTTTCCAGTTCATGTGTGTATTTCTACACTTTGTTTGGTTGCTTGTTTTTGTCGTTGTTTACTTTTTTTATGTATTGGAACATTGTGCGTTGTTTTATGATACTTAACTTGATCCTTTTCTTTATCTTTTCAATTTGATGAAGTCAAAGGGGGAGAAATACTCCACAGTTACATACATTTTTTTGCTGCAGGATCATTTATTTATTTATTTATTGCAGAATTTTGTCTCCTATCAACACACATTAGACCATTCACAAGAGACCGTCTTCATTATATTAAATGGAGGTCATGGTTGTCTTCATCAAATTGGAGGAGTTTGTTGTGTTTGTGGTGTATTTGATGAATCCAAAATCTTACTTGAGGAATTTAAAGACTAGATTTGATCATGAAGACTTAGATGTGTTTTTAGGGGTGTTGTGTTGATCAAGATCCATTTTAAGTTTCTCTTACATGCTTTGATCTTCTAATTACAGTAAGAAAGCGTTTTAAACTAAATTAGAGTTTGTCTTAGTGATAAGATGTATTTTAATTTATTAAAAGATGTTTTCAATATTTTAAAATGTTATTATCTTGGTTTAGAATAATTGCAAAAAGTACTTTAATCGATTATGTTATAGTTTGATCGATTAGAATCACTTAAAACTATGAACAATTATAAGGTTTATATTTTAATATTTTAAAATGAGTTTTTAATAAATTGATTTTTTGTAAGCTCTGACGAGGCTTTGAACTCTTTTATTTTAATATGTTAAACCATCGAATTAATTAATTAATTTTACGAGTAGGGGAAATTAATATATTAAAACATAATTTTAATGCATTAAAATTGACAGTTTAAAACTTATATAATTTTGTCATTTTGAATTCATTTTACATGAGATCAAAACCTGAGTTTAAAAAAACATTTTTCACTATTGAGAGAGTTATAATTGAGTTGAAAACTATTCTTGTAGCTTCCATTGTGTAAATACAAGATCAAAACCATGTTCTAAGAAGAAATATAGTTCTTCAAGTGCTTAAATCATTTTTTTGGTGTGCTTAATATGTTTCAAGCGATATTGTTTTACTTTTTGTATTTGTTTTTGTGTTCTTTAGCTATTTTTGGATAGGGTGGGTTTCCAGATTCAGTGTAGTAACAAGGTGTTCTAGGTGAGAGAACCAATCTTGTAGGTTAAAGAGTTGGTTTTCTGAGTATATTTACTTTTATTGTATTGGTTGTGTGTTTGTAAAACTTTGATTTTAGTGTGAGTTTGGTTGATGTAGCTAAGTAATTGGATGTAACTCTTTGATAGAGTGAATCAGTATAAAATTGATTGTGTCTCTCTGTTTCAACTTTGTAACGTATTCTTGTTTCTTGTACGATCTTGGTTCTGTATAATCTTGCAAGCAACCTAAATCCTGAAATTATTGTATCTAATAAAGATATCATTATAGTTTTTGAAAAATTTGAGATAACTCATTTCACCCTCTCTTGAACTTAACCCTTTTAATCTAAAAAATTTATCTTCAAAAATTAATTATCCATTAATAAAAAAAAATGAAAATGAGAGAAGAAGAAATGAAAATTACGAAAATGAGAGAAAAATAGATAAAAAGACAATTTATGAAACTAAAATATTGAACAAGTGATTTTTGTCTCTATGTTTATAGAACATTTAAACTATGTATATGCTTTCTAATATGAAGTAAACATGAATATAAGTGTAAGTTCCGATTAGGTCCTAAGCCTAACTTCAAAAGTCTAAACTAAAACAAGAAAAATTGATTTAGTTTAAGTTCGTAGACAAAATTTAACAGATATGTCTCAACTTAAAAAATCATATAAAAATATCATAAGACTCCAAATTCAACAAACCATATATTCATTTTAAAGTCTCATAAATTTAAAATTCAATTCAATTACAATCAACCAAAAATAATATTTATAAAAAATTATAACTGAAATAGTAAGAAAATATTATATTATACAAAGATGTGAAATTAAAAGAAATATGTACAATAAATCTAAGTTATTACTACTACAAAAATAATTTAAAAACTAAAAATAAAATATTAAAATTAATTTTAATATATAATAAAATTATTAATATGTACACAAAATATATATTATCGTCTCTCTATTTATAAATTTTTAAATTCAATTAATAAAATATTCATACTTTATTCTATTAAAATCACTTCTACTCTTAGATATAATTTACCAGTTCTTTATATTAAAACTATTTTTTTATTTTTCAAAATTTACTGAAAGCTATAAATTTGATGATTTTCACCTTTTTTAATATAGTGGAAATATTCTCTCTAGCCTCTCATATAAGAAAAAAAAAAAAACTAGTGCATGCTTTTGATCCTCTCAGTAAAGTAATACGAAACCCGTTTTGTTTTATTGATTTTTAATTTTTATACACTTAATTTACTATGAAATATGTTAATCAGATGTATATCCATTTTTTCATATAAGTGGATATATTTATTGACTTAGTTGAAAATAATTATCTTTAAGTTATGTGTTGCTTTGTTAAATATTATTTATTCTTAAATTAATTAACTTTTGTACATTATTAATTACAATTAACTAAATTTTACTTATAAGTATCAAATTTGCGTCAATTCACCATAGGTTAAACAAAAAATTGGTTAATTTAACCTGGTCTACTTTAAAATAAACTAAAAAAAATCAATTTGGTTGAGTCTATATGGAATTAATGAGTTAAAAGAATTGATTCATAATTTTATATAAAATAGTAAACTTAAGAAATGCAATAACCTAGCATCAATACCTGTATATTTTTAGGAAGCTAAGGAATAGGTAATAATGTAAAGCGTAAATAAAGCAAATAAATTTGGGATCAAATTTGAAACTTAAACAAATAAACTTTAATTTTATTTATTGATTTATTTATTGCATATAAGTGGATGAATCCTAACTTGGAATTGTTTATCTAGTAGATTAAGAATTAAGTGAGTTGGGTTAAATTTAAATTATGTAAACTGATTTCTGTTAGCACAATCCCACTCTAATATGAAATGTGACATATTAACTCATACTTTTTTAAGTCAATTGAATAACTTTATTTTTATTATTCATGAAAATTTTAAGATTTATTTCTTAGATCAACAACCTAATCATTTTCTTTTCATTCTCATAGCATTTTTTTTTTTCACAAACACTGAGGAGTAAATAATGAGAAAACAGATGGGCAAAAGAAAAAGACAAGGAGGCGCGTGCATCGAGGAAACGCGTGACAACAGGATTAGGTCACCCTCCGCCGCCCTCCGGCAGCGGCTTTTGGGGTTTCGCGTAAGAGAGAGCAGAGAGGGGGCACACTTTATAATGAGCAATAATTATAGTAAGAATGAATCAATAAAAAAAAAAATAATAATAATAAATAAATTGACGTAGGTCTTACTCCAAGTTTCTAATAATAATAATAATAATAATAATAATAATAATAATAATAATAATGTAAAGTAGGGCTCTGACGTGTCAGATTTAGCGTCTCTGAAATGGGTCCATGGGCGCCGTCTGATTCAAAGATTGGGTGGACACAGATATGTTTATGCTTATGCAACTGACTATAGTAGTTGTACTAATAATGTACGTACATTCAATCTGAACACAAGAAAAGTTGAATTTTCAATGCACGACTAAGTTCAATTAAAAGGTATATAAACTTTTTAGTAATACATAACGGCTATATTTTATAAACTTAAAATAATTTTTCTAAAATGTTAGTTTTTATATTTTATTTTATATTTTTCACGATTTATTTTAACCTCTGAACTATTTTCATTATTTATGATCGTATTTAAATTTTATACTTAAAAGATACTTTAGCCATTACATTAAAAAACGGAATGAAAATATGACACAGGTTTAAGTATACGCTAATTTAGTTGATTAAAATTTAGTTGATGTTATTATAAAGCTGATAAATCCATTCTAATTATTGGTCTCTTCATGATCTTTTGTTTATTCAATTTCTATTGCTTTTTGTACTTATTAATGTTTTTGAAGTTTTTGATATGCGAAAGGATTCTAGTAAATATTTTAACGTCCATGTTAGTAATTAGTATGAGTAATATAGAAAATTCACATGAGAGAATATATATGTGAGAGAATATATATGTGTTTAAGATATTGTACTTCTACTTGTAAGATTTCAAACGAGTCTTCTTTTTACTAATTAGGAGTCTAGGTTTATATAAATTTAATTATTTTTTTAATTTTAGTTAGGTCAATAATTATCGTGTGTCTAATCCATGTTAATCTATCTTGAATGAGTGTCGTGGTAAAAAAATGTTGTTCCATCAACCCATAATCATATTTTAGATTGTCGAATACTTAGAGACATGTTTTTATTTAGTATTAAAATACACCCGATGAAAGTATAATAACTAAAATTAAAATATTTTTTAAAATAAAATTTAAAAAGTCACTACAAAAAATTATTGATTTTTCTAAATATGGAAGTACAAATTTATATCTATATATAAATTTTTATTTACCTCCTAATATTTCTTTGCAAATTAGAATTTTTATATAAATTTATATTATTTACATATTTGTTAATAGGTAGACATAAATTAATTATTCATAGAAATAATTAATATGAAATTTAAATGACATATATATATATATATATATATATATATATATAATTTTGGAAAAAGAAAACATAATACTTACTTCATCCCACCTCCAAAATGAAGTTGCTCCACCACAACTTCAAAATATAATGATCTAACCTCCAACTCCAATGATCTAACTTCTTGGAACCCTCACCACCCATGAGACCCATTGTTACTAATTGCAACCTTCAGTGTCACGACCTTCGCCTTTTTTACTAGTATCCTCATCCATCTTGATCAGGAAATTTCATCCCAACGTTGCTTTCAAAGCCCTAATCCTTATGTTTCCTTTTAAATATATTGTTTGTTTGGTTTGGGACTTCAAGGGGTTGAGAAAAAAGATTCAACTTTGCTGGCCTTGAGAAGTATTGAGAAAGTCACAATCACAAATTCGTTTAATATTGCTTTCGTGGATTTACCTGGTTTTGGTTGTGAATTAACATGCTTTAAACGATAACATGAATTTAATATGGTAGTGGGGTGAAACTAATGGTTGTTGTAATCTTAAAATCTTTTATTGAGATATTGGTAGTATAGTTGTTAAGACCAAAAGGATAATTGTCTAAATACATTAGACTATCTTTATGTGAAAAAAATTGATAATTACACATACAAAAAGTATTTGTATTGTTCCATAAATTATCTAAAACTTTATAATATTTGTTTTATAAATTTTATAATTCTAAAACAAAATTGTAATTCATACCGTAAGCTAGTTAATATGTTTACTATAATTTCAATTAATGATAAAAAAAAACATATAATTCAGTTATAATGGTAAATCCTTAGAAAATTTTAGTATACTTTAATGATTTTTATTAAAAGTTATTAAAAAATATAAAATATGATTATGTTTCGTTTTTAAGACACAAAGTTTATACAATTGAAAATGTGAGATAGTGTGTTTCTTCTAACACACAATCTACTTCACTATAAGAAAAAAACTATTTAGAGATCAATATTTAGCTACTAAATGAAATGGTTTCTAATTGTGACCAAAATAACTAAATTAAATTTTGGTTGCTAAATAACTACAAAATAGAAGTAATGATTGAATTTAATGACCAATTAAGTCAAATAATTGGTATCTAATATTATATACCAAGGTTTTAGTGACCTATGCCATTAGATTCTAAATTAGTCTCTAACTTAATTAGATACCAATTTAGAATCTAATGACATAGGTCACTAAAACCTTGGTAACTAATGTTAGATACCAATTATTTGCCTTAATTGGTCACTAAATTCAATCATTACTTCTATTTTGTAGTTATTTAGTAATCAAAATCTAATTTGGTGACTATTTTGGTCACAATTAGCAACCATTTCATTTGGTAGCTAAAAATTAGTCTCTAAACAACCTTTTTCTTGTAGTGCTTGCACATAGTGTTTTAAGCTAATGTTGTACCTGACGAAGATTTTATGAGTTTACTTAGTGTTTTGGAGAATGTTCTTATTCTCACATTTATTAAAAAGATTACGCAAAGTCCAAGTCTATAGTAAAGGTTTCTTGAGGATGTGCTAAACTTGCTTCACACCAACACAAATTCTTATGCGCTCTATGTCAACTTTAAAAGGACTATTTGGTTCATACGATCCCATGCTTTAATTTTCTTCAATTTGATTAAAAGCTCTCTAAACAAGGCCTGATAAGTCTTACCAACTATCAAGATGTCGCTTAAAGAAGAGATAAACATTTAATGCTAGCACATTTAATATACCACCGCTTTCACACAAGAACAAAACAAAGCTACGAAGATTAATATTGAAGTGAAAATCTCAAAGGGCAAAAAAAAAAAAGATTTACAACGACCTTTTTCTCAACATAATATTAAAAAATCCTTCACCTTGAAGAAAAACAGAAGTGATTAAGAGTGAAAAAATGCTATCAATTTTGTTCCTCAAAAGCTTTAAGTGTCGAAATCTTCACAAGATTTATGTTCAAATAACAAACTAGTAGAGTGATTAAACATTGTATTCGTTGTAAGATGCTACCTCTGTCTAGTGAGCAAACAATTTGTGATATTTCAAATCACTCTTTACTTTTTCCAAACCTTAGCCAAGAGTAGTTGTTTTTTAAACTGATAAGTTTTTTTCCAAGTGTGGTTGTGTTCCAAACAATACTTAGTGGATTAGTTAAGAGTGGATAAGGTCTAAACAATTGTCAAGTTTTTAGCTAGGAGTAGATAAATTCTAAACAATACTCAGGTTTTTAGTTATGAGTAGTCACGTGTTCAAATAATACTTGGGTTGTTTTAGCTAGGAGTGGTTGAGGTCCTAATAATACTCATGTATATCTTTGCAACATTAGTTTACTTAGTGAAACTCGGTCAATTAATAGAGAACTGGACTTAGTATGTTATTTATAGTCGAACCAATATAAAATTATTCTCAATAAATCTTTCTCATTCCTTATATTTTTAGATTACATATTATCAATCTTCATCTGACTTAAAGAAGGAGCGCCTTCTGAAAAAACAAGTTTTGAAAATAGTTTTTGAAAGTGCGTCTATCAAATTTTCAGGTGCATCTGATGATCTTCTTTAGACGACATCTTTAAGAAAACTACTTGACAAATCATCTATCAAGTATAAGCTTCATCTGATTAACACCTATTTGACGAAGCTATGAAAAAGATTTAGAAAATAATAATTGATAGTTGAAGGAGCATCCCTTATAAGACCTCTAGCCTTTATGGGTGAATAATTTTCTTATTAGAACGGTATAATGGAAATTTACTTGAAATCCACACACTATTAGCTATGGCAAATCTTAACTAGAGGAGATATAGTGGTAGAAGTGATAGAGTTTTTTTACATGACATTATTGACTTATTTTATGATGAGAATCAACTCTCTCCACACTTAAAATAGGCTTAATTCTCAATTTTATTTGAATTTTGTTAATAATTGATTATGAGAGTCAGAAAAAGATTTGATTGCTAATTTGTAATATTTTGACTGAAATTGAGTAGAAAAGCATTAGATTAAAAGAAAGAGGATTGAAGCCTTGAAGGAGTGAGAGAAAAGAGTAAAATTGGAGTAAAAGAAGCGAAGCTCTTAAAAAAACATGAGCCCGAAACAAGAGGACCCAAGACCAGTCCAGAGAAATGTGTTTGACGCACATCATATGGGTCTAGTGTAAGTTGGGCTTCAGAGCTTGTAGCAGTAACAGGATCTAGTGGTATCCAACGCAACTAACCTGGGCTAGACACGAGCGTTAAAATTTCTAATTTATTTAATAGTTGCTCATACTAGCGTTAGACATCTTAGACTATTGGAGCTCAAAATTCACTTTTGTAAGACAGTCTTGGAATTTCTTGTGATTTTTTCTTCATATTCCACTACTCCATTATAAGGTTTAGTAACCTCATGTCTATGAGAAGCTAAATTCTCTGTTGTCAGTTTTAGGTTAAACCTTTTTGAACTCTCATATAGTCTTTACTGCTTTAATATTTATGTCTTTCCTTTCATTATATCAGTATTTTAATTTGTAGGAACAGTTGGCTCCAGAAGGGGGGGTTGAATGGAGCCTGAACTCAATTCGTTTTAAATAGAAATCACCAACCAAGGCAAAAATATATAAGCACATATAAAGCAGTTTTATACTGGTTCACCCTAATCTCTTGGGCTACGTCCAGTTCTCCCTTGAACAAACCGTTCAAGAGGTTCCACTATTCAGCAAATAGTTACA
>Ga0099824_1006472_pt1 | contig 16049 bp, 10 predicted proteins | sample SiratrowhiteBW_FD_76837 | JGI IMG/M metagenome (GOLD analysis project Ga0099824, IMG submission 76837) | Root nodule microbial communities of legume samples collected from California, USA - Siratro white BW | ecosystem: Host-associated > Plants > Roots > Nodule | place: USA: California...
ATAAATATATATATATATATATATATATATATATATATATATATATATATATATATATATATATATGTATAAGTGATAACTTTAATTATAACTCTTTTGATTATTTAGTACCTAGTAGGTACTGAAATTTACAAGATTTCTTATCTGATAAAACTTTTTTAGTTAGAAATAATAAGAGAAATAATTATTCAATATATTTAGATATTAAAAATAAAACTTTAGAGATTAACAACAATCATTCTTTTATATGTGAACAAGAATTTTTTTTTCTAGATATCTTATTACTGTTATTACGAGTGTTTACGATATATATATTAAAACCGTTATAAAAAGTAGTATTTATGTATACATTTAGTAATAATATGAATGAATACTTAATTTTATAGATGTCTAGAGATTATAAATTTGTAATTTTTTTAGTTTAAGAAATAAAATTCAAAACGAGGACAAGTAGAAGCTTAGTTTTAATAATTTTAATGGAAGAAAAAAAGAAATTGTCTAAAAAGTGGAATAGTTAGCTGGATAAAAGGATTGGAAAGCACATATATAATATAATCACTGGTTTCTGCTTTTAAGATTTTGAGATTAAAAAGAGGAGAGTAATAATAAAATCAACGTAACACTAGATTGGGTCAAAAAAACTGAAACACCGCATTCATTAGAACTCTATTATCATTTGGGCTGCGGACATTGATATTTAGGCCCTCTTAGCTCAGTCTTGGAAGAGAATCAACGAAAAAGGACGTATTCTTTCTGCACCTCCATATTTTCTTCGGATTCAATAAAATGACAATTATATCTTTAACGAAAAAATTAAATAAATCCTATACTCTTTAAATCTTTTATATTCTAAATTTTACAATTTGAAATATATAAAAAATTTATATTTTAAATTATACAATCTAAAATATAATTTTTATATTTTGAATTATATAATTCAAAAAATATATTTTCGATATTTTAAAAAAATATGAGAGTGCATGACGAAGTCATGGAGACGTAGAAAGAAAGCGTCCAAAACAGAGAGAAACAATGAGGCAATTGCTTCCTACACCTCATCATACTTTCAAAACACCAGTCTTGCCTTTAGAGTGTAAAATGACTTTTGAAATTGACATTTCGAAATGAATTTGGGTGTAAAAATGGCTTCTAAAATTGACATTTGGGAATGAATTTTGGGGGTGTAAAAATCAATTATGGAATACTTTTTGAAAGTTCAATTTGAGTTTTGAAATTTCTTTTTCAGAAACATGTTATGGAAATCTCATTTTGAAAACATATTATGGAATTACATTTGTTTCGTTCTCCAAAAAATTCCTCACTTGTTCTTATACACAGTCCAAATTACATTCGTGGGTTAAATAAACTGGAATCCCTGCATCTATCTAACGCCTCGACTACTCCATTATCATGAAAGATTTAATCGAACACTCAATGTGCCAAACTAATGCAATCGCGTCGTGAGCAACATTGTCGGTTCGACTTGATTTCTATTCGGGAAATTCCACACCACATTCCAATCGGATTGTATTAATTCAATCACAATATCAATTCAACTATTAAATTTAATAATAAAACTAAAATAGCAAGTGAACATGTAAATGTGAAAAGAAATACAAAACATAAAACCTAAGGATTGGCGAAAATGGGAGAACCTCCGGGCACCGAATTGAATAAAGAACTTTGCCGCTTATCATCATTGTTGACATCCCAAATTGAAGTAAAACACGAATTAAAAGAAGAAGAAAATGTCAGAGTGAAGAAGAGAAGCAAAGAAAATGACCGAAAATGTATTTCTAATTTAAAAACGTAAAAGTGTAGTTGTCGTCAAAATATGATAACAATGTGTATATCTTTTCCTCGCCTTTTACAATCTATCAAACCCTCAAAACAAAACCCTAATTCGTTTTAGCACTTAATGTGGACAGGCTCATTGTAGGTTGGCCTAATTTGACTTAACATTATGATTTCCACTTCAAGTTCCGTCTAGATTTTGTATGCCAACTTCAAAGCCTTTTGTTCACTTTTCTGTTTGAATTTGGTCTTGGGCCCTCTAATAATGTTTATAGATCTTCGAGTTATTTGCAAAACGAGATAGAGAGAATGTTAATCCAAAGTCCGTAGCCAAAGTTATGGAAAAAATACGAAACATACTGAAGTTTGGAAAAAATTTCAAAAATTGCATCAAATTGGATCAAACTTTTAATTAAAGCCCAATTAGCCTAATTACAGAAAAATGGTCAAAAACCTATTAATTACTAATTGATTCATTATTATTATTATCATTATTATTATTATCATTATACAATATAAAAGTGATTAAAATGAATAAATATCAACACACACAATCTACTTCAATCTTTGCAATGGCTTGACCGATGCAGGCTATATAATATTTTATTATAGAGCGTTTTTGTGTCAATTTTACTCTAATAGTCAACACTTATTTCAACTAACTTCCAGCAATTTAGCGTCCGTCATGTCGCGATGATACTTTAACGCATAAATGTTGATTTTGGGCCATTTGAATAGGTTTTTGACCGACTCTATTTTGTTGTTTTTTTTGCCTTTGCAAAAATTTTGTAAAGATTTCTTTTAAAAAAATATTATAGACTTGTTAAAAGTTGAAAAAGAAAACATAAAATAAAAATATAAAACACTTTTATGTTATTTTTGTTTTCTTAATTTCGGACTAAACTAAAGACACACTACACGTGAAATTAGATAAAAAGGGGAGATATACACCCTTTTATTGATATTTACTTTTTATTTTCAAATTGTTAATAATTAGAAATTGAGTTCCGTGAAATAAACATGGAGGTACTATTCTTTCGAACCATATTATATTATATATATAATTAATATTTATTTAAAAAATGATTTTTATTCACTTATGTGAGTTTTATATACATATATTTACCATTAAATATTGATTGTTTTATCATATCACATTTCGTATTATTATGCTGAATAAAGTTTGGAGTCTATTAAACTTTTTTTTTATTATCATATATTTGATGTGTGATATTCTTTATAATTATTTGTCGTGTTTTCTTTTTAATTATTTTGGATTTAAAATTGATTTTGAAAAAAAAAATACTAGTGTTAAAATCAATATCAAAATTATTTTCAACCAAAAATAATATATTAATGTGAGGTACTTAAGAGATATCTCAACCCGTAAGTATGAGGTACTTAAGGGGTATCTCAACCCATATACAGAATCATAGCAAGTATACTAAACTTATATATATAAATGTTATAGAGATCCTACTTTATGAGTCTTATGAAGGGATACACCCTCAAACAGTAAAATACTAAATGATCCTCCAAATATCAAGACTGCACATACGATTTTTTAACAACCTTCTCCTTAATGTACCACAATTATAAGGATAAAGACTCATAAGTTATAACTTGTCAAATGTAGTCCTTTCATAATTATTCTTGGAAGGTCCGTCTTCGGTACCTGTAAATACTTTCTTGCATCCACATCACATTCTATGCTAGAGAAACGAGTGAGAGCAATACATCTTAAGTTAGATATTCCAAACAATTTAAAGGGCATAACATCCAATCAGAGTAAGTAAACTAAGCTCTCTTTACTCTATGTTTTAACCAAAACCATCCCCTAATTTGGGCAAGACTAAAAATCTCCAGACTATCCAATACCCCATTTCTAAAAACCACTTTATTTCCATGAGCCTATGTCTCAGTCACAATAGTCACTACATTATTTTCCATAAGGGGTTACCTTTTGTCGTTAACATCAGTAAATGCAAATGGTGATAATGAGGCAAAGCTGACTCGTGCCTAATGGGCATTGTCCCAACCCATCTCTCACAAGCATCCCACACTTCCTGCACCACTACACAATTGATAAACAGATGTTGAACTGTCTCGCCCATCCTCTTTCACAATGGGAAAACATATGTTTCCAACTAGACTCCTCTTCTAAACAGGTTAGTTGTAGTAGGTAGTCTGTCCAACATAACTCTCAATACTCATATTACTGTTGATGGCGCTACTTTTAAAGTCCATAGCTGCTAGAAGACCTCTGACCTCTCCATATTGCCTTCCCTATTCAATATAATGTACCCGAACTTAACCATATATTGTTGTTTTTCATCCCCTAACCATATCCACCCATCCTGGCTGTCAATCCTTCTTTGCACAACTAGGCTACTGTTAATCAACTGCTCTTCCAACTACTTCCTTCATTCAAACCTAGCTCTTCGCAATCCTAAATTCCAACTAGATATATGCATAAAAATCTCTTGATCACGTACCCCTACCTCTGCCAATGTGCTCTATTTACATTCCGAAATGGAGAATAGACTAAGGTGTTTTTCTTTTAAAGATTGATCACCAACCCATGTATCCTCCCGTAACTTCACTATATAGTCGAACCAATTTTTCCTAGCACCCTTCTCACATACTCTAGCTAGATCTCACCACCACCAGGACTGTGTTTTATTCAGTGAATTAATGTCCAATTCCTTCCAAGTCCCATATGAGATTCTAATACCTCACTCCATAAACATGTTTCTTGTCCACCCAGCCTCCATTTCCACTTAACTAACAGAGCAACATTAAAGTTACCAATATCTTTAATTCCTAATCCACCTTCCTAACATGTCCTATAAACCTTTTCCCAACTAACCCAAGCTATTTTGTTGCCCTTATGAGCCCAACTCCATGGGAATTTAGCTTGTAATTTCCTAATCTTATTGCATACACTGATAGGGGCTTTAAAGAAAGATACGTAGAATAAAGGTAGTGTAGTGATTACCGATTTAATCGAGCACACTCTACCTGCCATAGAAAGTAATCTTCCCTTCATCTTGACAACCTAGACTTGATTTTGTCAATCACCGGATCCCAAAATGACACCCTCCTCCTTAAGTACATAAATGGTTATCTCTCAAATATCTCACCCTTACAGATCCAAGGCCTTCTTTCATTAGTTGTTCACGCACCTTCTCTACCGAAACATGCTTCACCGTTGTACCCACCCAACTATTCTCAAGCCAGGGTAGTTTCAGCGCTGAGTATTAATGTTTTGGCCTATGCACTCGTTTTTACCGTCACACATATGTGGTTTCATTTCTTTCCTCATATTAATGTTCTTTTCCTTCAACCTTCATTGTTTATCAACCACTTTGTTCTGCTTATTGGATTTACTCTTATTATCATGTTTAACCTGGTTTCCACCACTTGGCACTCTACCACCACAATTAACACGGCCAATATCCAGGATTCCATAGCTTCGCTTTCCATCATCTCCACACATGATCCTGTTACGATTACTCTGCCTAATCTCACCACCTTTCGCATATCTTGGGAGATTTACATATAGCTTCAAGACACCTATCCTGATCGCATCGAGTTCCTTTTCTTACTTCACAATGTTCTTCACGTCCCAAAACCTCACAAAACCAAACCTATTCCCCCACCGGTTTAGCTTTCTTAATATAAACACTTCATCCAACCTTCCGCACTTTTGAAATATTCTCTACATATCATTTTTTCCAAAGTTGTTCGAAAAATGTGAGAAAAAGTAAGTCGTGACATTCCAGGGTTTAATTGTTCTTTCGATTTGGAAGTTTTCGATAGCCATGGATGAACTGATGAGATAAAGAGAGAGAGCGTTTTAGGAGAGAGAGAGTTTCTGTTATGACAGTGGTTATCTTGGTGGTGGTGGTGGATACCTTGGTGGTGGTGGCTATCCTAGTCGTGGTGGTGAATACCCTGGTGGTGGCTATCCTGGATGCGGTGTCTACACTAGTCGTGGTGGTTACCCTAGCCTTGGTGGCGATGGCGAGTACCTAGGCCAAAGAGGACGGTATTGTCTTTATGGTTGTTGTGGTGGTCGTACATGCAATGGAGGTTGCAAAAGGTGCTGCTAGTAAAGTTGTGAATGCAAGCACAAGAGAGAGAGAGAATCGTGATTCTAGTTTATCTTTAATATTATGTTTCAATATTATGAAATATGATTGTTAAATTTTGAGATGAATCTTTAGATGTCAAATGGTTGGATTTTTGAGATGAATTTTCATTAGAGACCGATTTTTGAGATGAATCTTCATTAGAGACCGATTTTTAGCTACCAAATAAAATTGTTGCTAATTGTGACCAAAATAATTACCAAATGAGGTTTTGGTTGCTAAATAACTACAAAATAAAAGTAATGATTGGATTTAATGACCAATTAAGTCAAAATAATTGGTATTTTAATATTAGTTACCAAGGTTTTAGCCACTAATACCATTAGATTCTAAATTAGTTTCTAACTTAATTAGATACCAATTTAGAATCTAATGGTATAAGTGACTAAAATCTTGGTAGCTAATGTTAAATACCAATTATCTTGACTTAATTGGTCACTAAATTCAATCATTACTTTTATTTTGTAGTTGTTTAGCAACCAAAACATAATTTGGTGATTATTTTGGTCACAATTAACAACTATTTTATTTGATATCTAAAACTTACCCTCTAAATAGCTTTTTTCTTATAGTGAAATGTCAAAATTAATAATAATATCTAACATAAATTTTTAAAAAAAATAAACTCTAAAACTATTAACTAGGTTTTCAAACTGAAATTAATCCATAAATATTCTCCTTGAGTATCAATCCTAAATCTTTGTTTTAATTGATATAAAACTTCGTAATAATGTAAAAAACATTTAAAATTGTTAGAAACATCAATTTCGGTAAAAGAAAGGTTTAATTTAACCCTCACCATATAAAAAAGTGGTTCAAGGACCATTCAAGAATATAATCCTAACTTAGTAACTATTTATAAACATATTTTTAACGTTTCTCTTCATCTTCTTTTTGTCTTTTTCCTAACTGTCACATCTCTTTCCTTTCTTTTTTATCTTCATTATTTGAATACTTTCACACTCCAAAACAAATAGTCACTGGTATTTAATATTTTATTTGATAAAGATTAGTAAAAATTGATACTTCAAACTCATCGATCATATTTATTATATCAAAAAGTAGTATTAAAAAAGTAAACAGAATAAATAATTAAAAAGTACGAGATCACATCAAATTTATAAAAAGAATCTTATAAATAAAATAAAGTTAGGTAAAATCTATTATAAAAAAAATCTAGATATGAAACACTCTAAAATTAATTATAACATAAATTTACAAATACTTAGGATATTTATTTTTAAGAGTCCAAACAAAATTATGATTTAAACTAAAAGCTTGACAAAATAAAAAAAGAGTTACATTCCGATTAAAAATTTTTAAATCATGCAATTAAATCCTAAACTCTAAACATATTTAATAGTCAAAATGATACTCATGTTTCTTGATCATAATGAGCATCCAAGAAAATAGAAAAGCTACTTACACATGACTCTTTTTGAACATAAATTCACAAGATACAAAACTACTGTCTTCATTAGGAAGATGTAAAAAAACTTTCACATGAAATAAGACCTTTCCACTTCTATTAGCAATACCAAACTCTTTCAAAATAAAAAAAAAATATAAAATTTGGTTAGCCTGATACTTGCTCGAAGAATATACAACTCTTAATAAAAGCAATATCCGTATTAATAGTCTGTTGAAATCTTATAAAATTTCTCATGATCCATAACAAAAAGGTAATGACTCATGTATTTTAATATTTTAATTGTATTTCTTTTATTTTTTAACTTGAAATGCACCGTATATTATTGTACTATTAAAGTTAATTGTAAAGTGGTTGATTTTTTAAAAGGATGGGTGTGAAAGTATCATTTCCCTTCTCGAAATGCCCAGGGCAAGGGAAAAGCATGGTAATGTACAGCGAAAAAGTAGTGGAAGTTCTTTAGTGGATGTTGAAGTATAGATATTATGGTTGTTAAAGGATTTGAAGAAAGCATAGCTCCAATCGATTTGATTAGAACGTCATCATACACGTTAGACACTTGTTTTGAATAAAGTTCTGATCACCTCTTCATCGGATGCCAAAGGTAGCAAATCAATCGATCATTATTCATTTATCTTTTCCACTTGACTCCTCATTGACTTGCTTTCGCAAAGAAAGGAAAACTAACTTTAATCAATTACTAAAAGTATTTTGTTCACCATCTTTTCCGTATAAGTGATAATAATGGTTTATTTAAGTCCTTAGCATTAGCAAGAGACACTAACACACCATGGCTTTGGCTTCGGCTTCCTATGGAATTCTCATCCTTATTATATTCCTCAGTTTTTCATTTAACCAAACCGAACAGGACGAGATCAGAGGAGCAGATATCGGATATGACTATCTATACCGAAATTGCTCCGATGACACCATTGCCGGCAGTGTCTTCCAATCCAACCTGAAGACGCTCCTAAGGAGGTTATCTAACGCCAACACTGACAACGGCTTCAAGAAAACGAGAGTCCCTGGACAAAACCCCTCAGACTCAGTCTTTGGATTGTTCATGTGCAGGGGCGACGTTCCACCTCAGCCTTGTGGAGAATGCGTCAAAAAGGCAACCCAAGAGTTAAGCGAATCCTGCTCCTCGTTCCCACAAGCTCTCATTTGGTACGATGAGTGCATGGTTCGTTATTCCAACCACTCATTCTTCTCCACCATGGACACAACACCTAGCTTTCAGGAAACCAACTTTGCCACCAACATCTCTAACAAGGAAAGCTTCAAGCGTTTATTGTTTAGGACCATCAACAAAACTGCAGATGAAGCTCTTCCTTTTCGTCCTATCAGTGGCAAGAAGTTTGCCACAGAGTCTGCAAACGTGTCTGGCTATCAGAAGCTTTATTGTCTGGCGCAGTGCAATCCGGACTTGGTAGCCAATGATTGCAGAAGCTGTTTGGATGGAGCCATAGGGGAACTTCAATGGTGCTGTGGAGGGAGTCAAGGGGCAAAAGTTTTATATCCCAGCTGTATTGTTAGGTATGAACTGTACCCTTTTTATCTCTCCAGTCTTCCCTCGGACTCATCTTCAAATCCCCCACAGTCGGTTCCTGTTCCTGCGTCCACTTTTTCAGAAGCAGATTCACAAGATTCCCAAAATCCAACTTATCTTTACCACAATTGCTCAACTGATGCAACATCTGACACCACTTTCGAGAAGGATCTCAAGACCCTGCTCTCTTATTTGTCTTCCAATGCCACCAAATCATACCATAAGGACAGTGTTGACGACAATGTGTATGGGCTCTTCATGTGCCGTGGTGACCTTCCCTCTCAACTCTGTCAACGATGCGTCCTAAACGCAACCCGTTATTTATCTTCACGCTGCAATTCCTCTCAAGAGGCTATAATTTGGTTCAGCCATTGCATGCTGCGCTATTCCACTACCTATTTTCTCTCCCACGTGGAAAAAAGTCCAACATTTCAAAGGTTGAATGTTACCAATACCTCCACCCCCATCCCTGGCCAAGACTTCTTCACTTTCACATTATCAAATACTTTAGCGAGCCTGGCAAAGGCAATTGGAAATAGTAAAGAGAAATATGTGACTAAATCATTAAAATTGAATGATTTACAGACCCTTTATACTCTTGGCCAGTGTACGCAGGATTTGTCCAGTGACGGCTGTGAGGGCTGTCTCGCAGACATTAATGGAAGAATTCCATGGTCAAACTTGGGAAGTGTCGGAGGAAGAGTTCTATATCCAAGCTGCAATGTCAGGTTTGAATTGTTCCAGTTTTACAGAGTGCCTAGTTCGAGTAACGGCACTTCTCCATCACTTCGTCAAGGTAAGGTATATTCGGAAATATTTATTTAATTTCCTGCTTTTTTTTATTGTTTTTTTTTTCAACTAAAGTGAATCATTATTTGAAATTATTAAAATAGTCTATGAAATTGAAGATGATTGGTTTATTTAGTTCTTTAATCACTTTCCCACAGTTAATAACGTCGGATATTCCTTGACATAGCATGTAATGTGTTCTGGTAGCTCCAGTATTAGTCTACACCTGGCAATTAAGTGATAATTATTTTAGTCTTGAACTGCAGCACATTACCAACTTAGTTTCTAGTATAATTAAAATTTCAAAATCAAGCTTCTAATTCAAAATCACAGTGTGATGTTTCAAAGTTTAATGAGATTCTATTAAATCTATTTAGTATGTTACATCACTCTTTATATTTAGTATTGATGTAGAAGTCTGAATTATTTTCAGCCTCAAATTATTTCTGTCTTAGATTGCTTCTTTTGAAATACCACCAACAAAGTGATATTACAATGGTAGATCTTTGCAAGTGGTGTAGATCCTTATAAGAGTTGTAGACCCTTAAAAAAAATAAAAATAAAGAGAAGAAAGTCATCCACAAATATTCAACGCCCCAACAACATACTAGAGTTTTTGAGATGATTAAAAAATAACTCTCACTAGTCATATTTCTGTAGATCACGAGAGTAAAAATAAAGAAGCATGTAATACTCTTCAACAAGATTTTGAAAGAGATTCAAAGGTGAGATGGATCAAACTTCAATCTCTCTATAGATTCTATGAGCAAAAATTGTTAGGTCGTGTTGAAAAGTTAGTCAAAAGTGTGCTTCAATAAACTATCAATATCGTCTCAAAAAACAAATCAACAAATTCTAATGATCCTTCTAGAGGTGGAAAAGGAAGAGAAAGAAAGTCATGTGGAAGAGAATCTTATTATGGTGAAAGAAGAAATAATAGAGGATTAAAAAAAGGTGTGAAATGTGTTAGAAGAACTATCATGAAGAAAAAAATTGTTTAAATAAAGGTAAACCATAATGTTATAATTGTAGAAGGTCTTGGCATGTTCAAAAAAATTGTCACTTTGACAATCAATAACATTGCTAGAATAGAGGCAAACCATGGTGAAAACAACCTATTCTTTGCTTGTCAAAAGATAGTTCAGACATAATAAAGTATAATATTTAGATAGTTGTTCCAACCAAACATATTTTTAGAGATGAAGAAACTTTTATTAATATGGATTCTTCATTTGCCTCAAAAGGCAATGAAGTGTATGTTAAAGTAGAAGAAAAAGACAACAGTAGAGTCACAACAAAGCAAGAAGCCAAGATGATTATTGATACTTTATATATGCTAAAGTTATATTAAAATTTATTGTTAGAAAATGACAAATAATAAAAGTTTTTCCCTGTCTCTTAATTATGAGAGAAAACTCAACTTAATGACAAGAGAACCAAATGACTCTTGTACTTAAATTACATGGTCTTATGCCAATTTCAAAGGAATATAGTGTTTGAGCTACTAAGTATTGAGAACAAAAATAAAGTGTGTGAAGGATGCATGTTTGACAAACATACAAGCATTTCCAAGAAGGGACAAGAAGAGCCGAATAAGTGTTAAAGAATTGATGCATACAAATGTATATGATCCAGTTAATACCCTTGTACATGGCCAAAATGGGTACTTAATTATATTTATTAATGCCTTGACTCGCATGACATGGGTTTAGGAGAAAAAGAAAAAACATTGAAATATTTGATATATTTAAAAATTTTAAAGCACTTGTTGAGAAACACAATGGTAGATTGATAAAAAGTCTTGAAAAGTGACAAGTTAAAAATTCATTGAAGGAGTAGAAGGACAAATCATTGTTGGTTATCTACCTCAACAAAATACAAGAGGAAGAACCAAACTATGATAGAGATGACAAAGTCCATATTGCTTGAGAAAGAAATGTCACTTTTGATAAAATCGAGGACAAAAACATTAGGAGATCTCTAAACAAAAATGAGACCTCAACCAGACCTACATAAGGAATTGACATTACCTTCAACTTAAAATCTTAAGTCATTGAGTTTGTGAGTTTTTTTCTCACATGTTACTCAACTTTCTCATTTATACTTAATGTGAGACTTAGACCGAAACGTAAATTCCTAACAAAAATGGTGTTAAAATGATATAGAAAATACTTGCTATATAGTCTTTTGAAAATGATGTCATATAAGTAGTTATTAACAAGGTCAAAATGGATAATAGACATAACAAAATCCCATTTAATCTAATAGACAAAATCTAATTGATGAAAAATTACCAAAAGGATCAAAATCACATCAAATTTATGGAGAAATTAAAATTAAAATGCTTCATCTTTTAGGAGAAAAAATTAATATTTCAATTGATTAAGAACTTTTTTTTATTGTGAAAGTTACATGAAAGTTCTCAAAAGTTGGTCAATGTATAGGATTCAAAATAGCATGAATTCTTTTAGAAGTAATTTCTTCTATAAGGTTTATTTGATGTTGTGTTTCAAGTAGAGAAAATAACAACTACTTAAGAAAGATTTGCAAATTTATTATTTTAAAGCTTTAAATTAGATTCATGATTCAAATCCAAATGTGACTAGAATGTGTCATATTAGTGCAATTTGTAGTTGAAAACCACTTTATCGATATATTATGACTTGTCATAATTAATTCTCCATTACTATTCCATTTGAACAACCTATGTTGATTGTTTTGTAGAAAAGCAAAAGAACCAATCTCGTACAATGATTTTTATTGTTGTACCCACGATTATTTCATTGACATTCTTCTCTTTTGGCTGTTATTTGATAAGCTCCTATTTGATAAAGAGGAAAGGAAGAAAAAGTGCCAAGACAATTCTTAGAGAACAATGTACGTATTTAGAAAAATATGTAAAATCTATGCCTTTTTTAAGTTTTAGGAAATTTAGCCATTTAAGTTAATTAATTCATATACATTTGACATAGTTGGTCATGAAAGTGTAGCTTTAGAGCCTTTGCAATTCAGTTTAGCTGTAATTGAGGTAGCAACCAACAACTTTTCACAGGAGAATAGAGTTGGTAGAGGTGGACTTGGAGAAGTTTACAAGGTAAGAAAATGTAGCATATACTTACATCGTGTTCTTATTAGTCACATGAATAATGATTTTATCTTTCAGGGTGTTCTTGATGGAAGACAAGTAGTGGTAAAGCGACTTTCAATAAACTCTAGTCAAGGAGAAAATGAGTTTAGGAATGAAGTTTTATCTATAGCTAAACTTCAACACAGAAATCTTGTGGGATTTATTGGCTTTTGTCTTGAAGATCTAAGACAAAATACTTATTTATGAATATGTGTCTAACAAAAGCCTTGATTACTACTTATTTGGTATGACACTTGAATATCTTAATTTATGTTTAGATTTATGTATATTTTTTATTGGTGCAATATTTAGCTAACTCTATTTATAGATTATAGATCATGTTTCCCACTTATAATGAGTGATTAAACTTGCAGATCCTCAGAGATCAAAGTTGTAAAGTTGGTGTGAACGTTACAATATTATAGGAGGCATTACTCATGGAATTCTTTATTTACTTGAACATTCTAGACTCAAAGTCATACATCGAGATCTTAAGCCTAGTAACATTTTATTAGATGAAAATATGATTCCAAAAATTTCAGATTTTGGTTTGGCTAAAATTGTTGAAATAAATTAAGATCAAGGATGTACAAACAATATTGCTGGAACACAGTAAGTTCTAAACACACAATATTATTCTTTATATTTAGTTTCTTTACTTCGTTGAAAGATTGTTTTAACTAAATTAATTTCTTTTGCAGTGGTTATATGTCTCTAGAATATTTATTATTGGGACAATTTTCTGATAAATCAGATGTTTTTAGTTTTGGAGTTATGATTCTAGAGATCGTTACAGGAAAAAAGAATGCAAGTTTGCATAAGCCTACTCAAATTGCCTATCACCTCTTAAGTGATGTGAGTGTAGTAATCAAATCTTGGAATTTGGTTCTTATGTATTATATTTAATTTCTTATATGTTACATTTTTAATTATTATTAAAATTGATTCAATTGGAAGTTGTGTACTAACCTGAATTTTAATTTGAAAAATTGTTATAGGTTTGGAGACAATGGAACGATCATGCAACAGATAGTATACTAGACCCAAGTATTAAAGAAAATTATTCCGAAACTGAAGTGATTAGATGCATTCATATTGGTTTATTAAGTGTTCAACCAAATCCCAATGCTAGACCAACAATGGCAGAAATTGTTTCATATATTAGTAGTTACTTAATTAAATTGCCAAGTCCACAAGAACCTGCATTTAGTAGATTGGATCGACAAGGATTTGCACAAGAATCAAGTTCTAGTCAATCTATATCCGATTCCACTTCATTCTCTGTTAATGAAATGTCTGTAAGTGAATTTCTTCCTCGATAATAAATAATTTCCCTTTCAATAATTATTCCATGAAATTCGTTATATATACAACAATGTGCATATTTTTATTTTTGTCGAACATTTGATATGTTATAATAGACCATGTATACTTTTTCATTAATTATAACTTCTATGATGTATTTAGAGAAAAATATTTTGATAATTCAACTAATATTATATTTTTATCTTAATCAAAAAGAACATTTGAAAGAATCCAATTACTTTGATTTTGCAATATACAGATATCAAATTTGATTGTTGTAAAGTAAGAGTATACGCCACAAAAAATATGTAACATTTAGTGAGAGAGGAAAAAAAAAGGCATTTTACATAATACCTGTAATTATAAACTTTTTTAATCTATATTCATACATAATTTTAATGTATTTTGAATAAGTTTGATCTATAAATAGAGTGTGTCACTATAACATGTACTTATATTTTATATTAAGTATAGAAATACATTTATTAATATATACCAATATAAATTGTGTATCACCATAATCTATTTATATGAATAACGAATTATACTATAATCATATAAATTTGTTATTATATTATCATGGATACGTTTATTTTAATGTTATTAATATATACCAATGTAAATTGTGTATCACTATAATCTATTTATATGAATAACAAATTATACTATAATCATATAAATTTGTTATTAAATTATACTATAATCATATAAATTTAATGTTAAAGGGAACAAATGAAACCAAATATATATGAAAATAAAAGAAGCTAAATACAAAGAGTTACTTGCTTTACAATTAATAATAAATTAGTAGTAAAAAAGAAGAAGAATAAACACCAATTCTGAAACAAAATATATATAAACATAAGTGAAACTACCATATAATGCAAAATGTTGACACTTAAGTTCTATATGAGCTTCCCTATCAAAATATAGTTATTAATAGGTGTTATGTATTCAATAATCAACTCATAAATTTTCACTTAGAAGACTTTAATCAAAGAACTGAAAAAGCAACCCAAAAGCGAAGTACAACCCCTTTAAAAAAATATTGTACAAGGTAAGAACAAAAGTGAAAAGATGATAATAGTATAAGCGTGTTCAAGTTCAAAAAAGAAGTTTTGAATCACTCTAACGTTTTAATTAATTTTGTTGAGGCTCATCTCTGAGCTTCAAGTAGTATATTTAAAGGCTAGGAAAATGTCTTAAAAGACTAAAACTAACTTAGTAAGTTTTCTATGTTGCTAATAACTAAGTGTGTTAAAATAGATTCAAATTCAAGAGTCAATCTGTGTTAATATGAGTTTAAATTGAGTTGGATTGAAAAAAAAATATTTTTTTAAATAATTTAAGATAAATCAAATTTCTACTTTCTTAATTTTCATATGAAACATATTTAAATGAGGTTGAATATGAGTTAACTGGTGACCCACTAATAACAATTTTTTTATAATTTTTTTATTATAATTATTTATTACTTTTAATTATCTTGAGACTTTTATTTTTTTAATACTTACAACATTATTTAAATAAATAATTTGAATACATACTTTATTTATTTATTTAATTATATAAGTTAACACTCTAATTTTCATCTATAACATTTATTTATTACTTTCTAATATAACATAGGGGTGGCTCAAGGCCCAAGCAAGTAAAGCAACCATTTTAGGCCTCAAGGTCTCAAAGGCCTCAAAAAAATTTAATATGCTTTAGGCCTCTAGGCCACAAAAGTCTCAAAAAAAATTAATATGCTTTAGACCTCAAGGTCTCAAAAGCCTCAAAAAAATTTAATACTCATATATTATTATAAAATAAAAAATATTTAATTTTAAAATTATACTAAAAAAATTTTAATTAAAAATTTAAATATTTTAACATACTTTAAGTTTACATTGGTGCTAT
>Ga0099824_1006473_pt1 | contig 16048 bp, 8 predicted proteins | sample SiratrowhiteBW_FD_76837 | JGI IMG/M metagenome (GOLD analysis project Ga0099824, IMG submission 76837) | Root nodule microbial communities of legume samples collected from California, USA - Siratro white BW | ecosystem: Host-associated > Plants > Roots > Nodule | place: USA: California...
CTAGAGTGAATTTGGATTCAAGCTTTTGTTTCAACCTTTACATCCTTTCTTAGTCTCTTCTAAATGTTTCATTGCTCAAAATTTGATGTTCATCAATCTACTTGGTATATCTATGAATGAAAAACGGATAAAGGAATGGTAAAGAACTAGATTCTAGTTCATTCAAGATTCCTACAGAATTAATGATTGGAGCATAATACAGTATATAACTTCTACTGACAGTAACTAACAAAGCAACATAACATTGAATGCATAGTACATACAGTTTACTGGAAAAACAATAATGCCAAATGCGTTTCTCATAAATGTTGTTCAAGGCGAAAAATTAACGTTACTGATAAAAGTAAAGTGTTGTAGTTTAGTCGAATAAAAATGAAAGGAAACGTGCTTCTTCACAATTTCCAAATGTAACTATGAAAGTGAAACCATAAATAAATAGATAAATAAATAAATAACTATGAAAGTAAAACAGTTCATAAATTGGTTTGAACCGCACCACCACACGCAGAGCACCGTCGTGTCGCACAGCCGCAATGCAGAGCACATCTGCAACGCAAAGCCGCCGAGCTGCACCGCACTTCCTCACCACACCGCAACGCAGAGCCGCCAACTGCACCACTAGACCACTCCGTCAAACAACACCTTACCGCTTTGCAGTTCTCCGCAGTTCTGAAAATAGAGTTTCGAGATGTGAAATTTGGAGATTTGGAAATGGAAATGAAAAATCACCGATTAAGAGATGAAAATCTAGAGAAAACCTGTGAACTTAATGTAGTGAGGGCTGAAATATGATAAAGGGAAAAAAAGGGAAAAAAAAAAAAAAAAAAGAAAGAAAGAATGTCTAAAAATTGATGTAGAAAAAAAAGGAAAAAAAAGAGGGAAAGTGAAAAGTTAAATCTTAGGTACGAAAATAAAGAGAAGGAAAATAAGAAGACTCTTCGATATCCTAAAAAGAGAAAGAAAAAAAAAATGTAAAGAATAACGATTATTTGCTGAAATTTTTTAAAAAAGCGTAGAGATTTATCTCGGGTTAAAAAACCCCAACAAACTTTTGTCTTAATGGAGGTTTTTATAATCTCAGATAATAAACCCCACTAAAATTAAATATTTTTGTAGTGTAAGTTGATTTTGTTCTAAATTTGTATGGAAAATAGTTTGTAGAATATGCTTAAATGGTTATTGTTCAGTTTAGTTGGTGTTCTCTGCATGATATGGTGTTTTATGTGCATCTTGCAATTCTATTTTATGGTTTTAAGTGTAACCTGAAGAAGATTTGGTGATTCTTTGTCTTTTGTTGTTAGGAATATTCTGTAAGTTTATTTTGTTTTCATTTTATATGAGAAATAGTTTACAGAGTATTCTTAAATGGTTATTGTCCATTTTAGTTGTTGTTTTGTGCATGTTAAGATGCTTTATGTGCATGTTTTAATTCTATTTTATAATTTTAAGTGTAACTCGCATTAGATGTTTAAATTATGTGATATTGACATTTTTGCTACTTCTGTTGTTAGTAGTATGTTTATTTTGTTTTGATTTTGTATGAGAAATAGTTTGCATAATATACTTATATGATTATTATCAAGTTTTGTTGGTTTTCATTGTATCCTACAATTGTATTTTTTTTTTCTCCTTGAATGTTGAACAATGTGTTCATAGTGATTATTGTCCACTTTCGTTTATCTTCTATCATTGATTTTGTTTTTCTCTATTTGTATGTTTTATACATTCTAGTTGTTGAATTTCATTAACACCATGCTAATGTGTTTTATTATTGAGTGCAAGTTGATAAAAAAAATTCATCTTACCATTGTGATATCTTTTGGTACTTCTATTGTTAAGAGTACTTTAATATAAGTTTATGTGTTTGTTTTACTTTCGTTTTTGTGATTTTAATTGTCTTATTATCAACTATAAATCATCAATTACAAGTATAAGAAAAAAATTACTATAGAAATTTTCAAATTATCAAGCACGTCCCTTATTTTTTTTATTTATTTTTTATTTTTTACTTTGATTTAGTGTTGTTTTAGGGCTAATTTTTCAAACTAGTGTAATTTTTTTGTAAATTTCTAAAATGTTGCACTTTTTTTTGGGATGGGTAGATCTAGCAGATTTCAAGATATCATTATAAATAAATGGTGTCATTATTGCACAATTTAATTTTAATTTTGGCACATTCTATTAGATTGTGCACATAAAATGAATTTATAGTGATGAAGCCCTTTTGGGAATTTTGTTGAATATGTAGTTATTGAAATTAATTGTCATTAAATAATTGAAATAAGTGTTAAAATAATTACATGCTGTGAAGAAAAGTTACCTGTGATGAAGAAAAAAAATCTAAATAAGTTTGGGATTTTTTATTAAAAAATTAGAAAGAGCCGAGTAGTTTAGGAATTTTTATAAAATTATAGCAAATGGTTATTTTTATGAAAAAAAAAATCGGAAGTAGTTTTAAGAAGGAAAAAAATCTAAATAAGTTTGGAAATTTTTATAAAAGAAAAAAGAAAAATTAGTTTGAGAATTTTTATAAAATTACAACAATGGTTATTTTTATAAAAGGAGAAAAAAAAAAGATAGGAGCTAGTTTTAAGAAGGAAAAAATTTAAATAAGTTTTAAAAACTAACTAATTTACTTTCTTCATTTTTAAAAAAAATTAACTTTTTTTAATTCAAATAATTTAAATTTTAACTATATAAAAAACATCTTTTTATTTAACTACCTTACATAAATTTTCTTCACAAAAACTTTTTTTCACATGTAACTATTTTTCAATTCAAATTAACTTTACATTTATTTCCAAAACGAGCTTTATAACTATGCATTAATTTTATCTGCACAACCCACAACCCAAACACAACAATGTGCTCAAACAGAGAGGAAGGGTAACACAATAATCACTGTAAAATCTTGCATTAATTAGTTAATTAAAATAGTACATTTATTGTCCATTTGATTCATTCAACTAAAATTATATTCTCTTTACACCATTTCATATCATCTTAAATTAGATCGTACAATAATGTCATAATTTATTTATAATGATACAGAGCAATATCTGTACTATTTACCCATATCCAAAAAAAAAATATATATATATATACCCTTTTAAAAATTTCACAAAAAAATTACACTAATTTAAAAAATTAGCTTATTTTAGACTACAAGAAAAGAAAAGAAAAGTATCCTACATGCATGAAATTAAATTCCATATTGCCCATTTATACTCTTTCCACAAGTGCGTATTTTGTTGGTTTTGTTGTCTTTTCATCTGCCTCAATTGTACCTGTAGCATATTTTCCAATTTTCTTCCTGTATCATATTTACATCTAAAAGCTTTGATAAACATTTTTCTGAAACGTTATATTTTATTGTGAAAAGAATTTAATCATAAAATGCCTAATTAATAAATATATTTTTATTTAAAGAGCTAGGTCATTTCGTTAAATATTGGTTTTTCCACTATAAAAAAGAGACATCATAAGATAAATTTTCCTATCTCAAAATGATTACAATTTAAATTTTTTTTAACATAAACTAAGAACAATAATAAATGTCATTTATTGAAATGATTTTACTAGAATAACATCAGTTTTTCAATAAATAAATTATTTGTCTGTGACAAAGACAAATATTAGTGTAATTATTTTGAAGTAAATTTAGAATAAAAGTAATATTTTATTTTTTTAAAAATCAATTTATTTTTTGTAAAGACGAACACTACATTTGTTTTATAACGGAAGGAAGTATGTTTGTGTACCTAATTTATCCGAAAGATTGTTTGTTCTGTTGCTACCAACCATCGACATAAAACTTACAACCGAGTTCCGATATTTATTATGTCCTTGCGTTCCACGAGTTGCATACAACATAATCTATCGTATTTTCTTTTCACTCTTGTATTTATGTTGGAAGGAATATTTGTTAGCTTTAGACAATTTTATTTAACTTGAAATGCATTTCATATATGTATAAACAGACAAATAAAATATAAACATCACATAAAACGTCGAGTTTTAGATGTTTTGTTCTTATCATTATTGAAATAACTTTTTTATAAACACTTATCGTCACCCAGTTTTTTGAGAAGTTAAATTATTTTATGTACATGATAATTTTGACTTTTGAAAAAGAATATTTTTTATTTTATATTTTAAACATATTTATGAAAAACATATCTGAATAAATTCATAATCACATCACGTAATCACTCCTCTTATTAGTGTATAGCTGGTTTCACATTAAATTCTCTACATTCATATTGAAATACTATAATTAACATTACTTTAGATAGATTTCAGTATGTTTATAAGAATTGATTATGAATCCAAAATCAATTCCAAATTAAATCTTTTGATGCAATTTGGAATATTTTCATTTTATGGTGAGCGATTAATTTTGTGATCGTGGGATGGTCATAACTAATGGGTTTCAGTCCAATTTGTTTGCCATGACTGCTGTGGTGAATTTGTATGCCAAGTGCAGGCAGGTCGAGGATGCGTACAAGATGTTCACGAGAACATCGCAGTGGGACTTGTTTTCATGAAACACGCTGGTGGTGGCGAGGTTTGCACATAATGGCCTTCCCAGGAGGGCTGTCTTCTCCTCCTCCTCCTCCCTCACTTATCTTCTCTTCCCCATATCCACAGTAGCACCATCATCATGTTATATTAAAGTCTACTCTAGAATTCTGTTTGTCACACGATCAAATCTTTAATACCATTTACTAACCATTTACCGATGAGGATATGTTACATGACTAGAAATACAATAAATCTATACTTTAAGTCAAGGTTGGATTGGAACACAGTTCTTTATAATTTAACGCATTATTATTTGTATAACACCCAAGTTTAATCTGTATCTTCCTCTTTGATAATATCATCATCATTCTTTTTTACTGACTTGAGAGAATCTTGATAAAAATTTACGGCAGTTTTGCTTCTAGCTGAACATTTTACGTTAAGGATAACAGTTTTTTTTCTTGTTACTGTAAATAGTATACCAGAAAGTTGTTGTTAGAGCATAACATCTCTCTTTATTTAGTAGTAAGACCATGCAACGAAAAAAATCGGAAGATGGAACATGCATTACAAGAGTAGTCTGTGATTGAAGCATTGTCATTGCAGCCACTACAATTTCTGAGAATCATTGGGGGCAGTGGATCAAAGAGTTGAAAGAAAGCAGTGGATCAAAGAGTTGCAAGATAGCAATCTTTGAGCCAATCCAAATATCACTATGATTTGCATGGTCATGTTTAAATAGATTGATTTCTCCTTCATGAAGGTCAGTTTAGATAGGGCAAACCACTCAACATCACCATATGAACTTCGTACATCGTGATGATGATTATTTAAGCAGTTAGCTTACCTTCATGACGCTTGAATATCAGTATTGTAACTTGTGTTTTTTATATTGTTTTATACTTGACCATCAAGCTGTAGATACATACACACTGCCATGTCCAATAGATATAGACAATTTTACAACACCAAAGTGCTTGATGCCTTAGGTTAAATTCAACAGGCAATTTGCAATAACAAACGATGGAAGACAGATCTAACATCGAGAAGGCCTATCATAAATTGGAGGAAGAGAAGGGCAGTACTCGTTCATGTTAGCATATGGATCCAAGGTGTTGTAGCCAGGCAGTTCCATCCTATATTCACCAAGAATCTGGCAGAATGAAAGATGGTCATTCTCATTGTTACACCATCTTGGTAGGCGTGTTTGGTTGTCCTCGAAAATTCTGAGCATGTATGCATCACGAATCTACAAATAACACGACAGAAGCATTAGGAAAAGTGATTATGATTCTCAAGGTTCGAGCACTTAGGGAGACATCATGACTTACTGTGAACTCAGTTACTTGGATGGAACTAGAAATGGGACCAAAAACTCCAGCCTCTTTATACATTGATAGGATAAATGCAACACAAGTTGTTGACTTCCCATCACTGTATACCCATTCATCTTGCTCAGGAATAGTGAGTAGTTCATCGAAAGGTATCCCACGCTTCTCAGTCTCTACTATAATATCATGCAAATCCAAACCCTGAAAGCAAATAAAAATGAGACATCCAATCCAATTTCGTACGAAAAAGGCAAACAGATTATAGTTCAGAAAAATAAGCCATTTGTGATAATTAAACTAATTGAATATTTCAGTGGAATTTGACCATGAGCCATTATACAATCATTTCCCAGTAAGAACAATACAAAGTTGCAACAACTTTATTCAAATCAGCGTCCAATAAAAACTCAGATGTAAACCATAATAATCCTCCTTCACAATTTTTGAAACATACAAATATATAAAATTAATTATTTTAATGTAATTTCACATAACAGGTATCCGTCGGCTGGGGTACCTTACTACCCATTTCTGCCTTGCTTATAAGGGGATAACAAAAGCTTTATTTTACCTGCAACTATCGATGTGCATGGACTATTATATCATCTCTTATCATAGAACAATCTTGCATTCAATATATATAATGAAGTACGGAACTAGAACTAAAAGGAATGTACAAATTTCCATCTTGAATCTATTGAGATTATAGAATAGCAACAGAAAAAACCTTTGAAATTGAAGTCATTGGCAAACCTAAATCTAGAGAAAACGTCAAGTTCTGGTAGTCCCATAAAGTAAAAGAAATTAGAGAAAGACTACAATTTGGTCCATTTGATTGGCAGATAACTGTCAGATTGTTAAGGACAGATCTATTTTCTTGGAGGATTACTTGTCCTTCCCAACTTTTATTTAGGTGCGAAAAATAGAAGCAAAGACTACATATACTTAGAGCAAATTCACACTCCTCATCCACACAGAAAAGTTTTGAACCAAGACTTACCTCAGTCCCTAACCGCTTATTCAATGCCTCATTCCACATATTAGCAGAATACGCTGGCTGCAATCTAGTCCACATAGACATGACAGAAATTACCTGCACGGAGAATGTGCCATTCAGAATCAGACTTCCTTTCACTCAAATCTGAACCAACAAGCTTAACAATAATAAAAAAGAACATGCTAATTTGTTGCCTCCTTTCTATGAAAAAGGCAGGGCAGAGGTAGAGTAGATATTTATAGCCTCATGCACTGCTCCGTTAAACAAGAACCCTTTCTCTAGGTAGAGAAAGAGCAATCATGTATATATCACCACAAAAGCACTAAGTATAACATCACCAAAATCCTTGATGCCAGCATAATAGTCCGTCCATAATTCTATCCCATTCATCTTATCAGTAGTGGTATGCTGGTTTCTAAGCCCTAGCACTAACTATTCTTCCCTAGTCCGTTTCTCATTTTCAGGTTTAAATTATAATTTAGCAAACTTTCAAACTTAAATCACTTCATAAGATATACAGTTGTCTACTAGAAAAACAGCATGTTGTTAACACAATTGCTGGTTCTACTGTATACTTCTGAATATGATACATTAAATGAAGACTTAACAATGAAAAAGTTTACTACCAAGTGAGCATCGAGAGGTGGAGGATAGTTGTCAGCTACAGTGTCAATCCAACTGAATATCATATTGTGATAACCATATGGCTTGCCAGACATGCTCCGGGCATACTCCCATGCTGCAGTGTCGTTAAATTTTGCACGTATTTCCGGATGCAGGGGAAGCAAGGCTATCTGTGGATTGGAATTATCTTTAAGAGCCAATTCCCACCATTCTTCCCAAGGAATTACCGCTATTATTTCTTCTCCCTGCACAGAGACACATTATGTGCTAATTAAAATAGAACATAGCTAAGTTACCACACCCCACAACCATGAAAACAAATACAAATTTCCCGTTCAACAAGCATTACATCATTACATGAAATAATGTTGAAAGTAAAAAGAATGGAATTTTAAAAGTTTAATCAGTTTGATACCTTTTCGTTCTCATGCCCTGATTCACCAACCCATAAATTCCCCAATTCATCCTTCAAGCAAACTGCAGTATGACCAGCAAATGAACCAGTCACCCACTTTTCTAACGTCTCAAAACCTCCCCACCTACCCCGGATCTTTGACACCGCTAAGAAATCTCCAGAATGAACATCCGCAGGATCTATATATGCACGCCAAGGTTGGCTGCGTTTCTCAAATGTAGCCCCCATGTGCTTCTTGAGGAAATCCAGGTTGGCGTTCTGACCCCAACCAGAGTTTGAGAACAAAGGCAAAACATCAATCAGAGAAAGCAGTGTTCCCAGCATCCCAGATGGCATGAGAAACACAGAAACCCCATGCTGCTTCACCTGTTTGATTCAGCAAGATATTAAGAACTTTCATACAGGTTTACAACTACAAGAAGGACTCGAACAGCATTGAGAGCTAATAACAATAAAGCTAAAACCAACTTTACATATTCCAATTCTGCAGGCTCTTCCCAGGAATCAAACTTCAACGTATGTTCCCGCGAAGAGAAGTAGTAGTCCCACGTAATCCTATAGGGGGTTGCAAAGACATATAGATCCATGCAGGTCCAGCTATGTGCAGCATCTGTCTGTAAAATAATAACAACAACTTTTCACCAAAGGTAACTTACAAGCCATATTATCATCACACTTGAGAAGATATAACAGATGGCACAGATTCAAAATTTCCAATTAAAAAAAATAATCCAAACAACAGCTTTACATTAAATTGATACAGAAAAATGCTAACAATACATGCTTTAATGTACTCTTTTGAACACATTTTATTATTGACTAAAAACGATAACAACTTTGATACAGAAAAATGCTAACAATACATGCTTTAATGTACTCTTTTGAACACATTTTATTATTGACTAAAAACGATAACAACTATTTAACACCGAAGGAAACTTACAAGCCAATCGTCAAGCGAGAGAAGACATATCAGATTAAATAGATTTAAAATTTCCAACCCGCAAAAATACATTGAATTGACACATAAAAAATGCTAACACACGTTCATTCATTTAACTCTTCTGAACATCTTTTTATTATTGACCAAATAAAATAGATTAAAAATTACAAAATTTTAGGAGTTTCACTTCTTATTAATGAATCACTAAACCTTTGTTAAGACTCTACAAGGTGGAACTCAACCAAAAGACAAGACAACTAGGTAGGAGAACCTTGAAGGACCGACTTTCACAGTCAACCAAACCACCAATTGTTAGGAATTAAGCGCAAAAAGAGAGAATCCAACCCAAAATACCAATCTATTGGGGCAAAAACCTCAAAGCTTAAAAGCCAAGTTAAGTATTTCATTCTACTCAAAGTGGGAACTCCTAAGAACTCACATGTGATTTCATAATTTCAACAAATTCTAGAACAAACAATGTATAACTACTAATTAAAAAGAGTGATGGATATTGCATTAATAACACTACAGACGCAGTCACCAGCAGTAGCAGTTACAAAAACAAATTGATACATATTCTGAACTATGAAAAAAGAGACATATTTAGCGATGAACTAATGAAGGGAAAAAAACGCAGAAAAAGGTTATTCAAAACGATAGATAAAATTAGAAAGTGGATAATGATTGAAAGTTACCTTGAGGTAGATAACAGCACCCTCTAAAGCGGGGGCGAGTTGAATGGTGGCAGTGTTGTCGTAAAAGCAAGCCCCTTTCCACTTAATGGAGGCATTGGAGGGAGTGAGGGAGCCAACGAAATAAGGGAGCAAGTCAACGGCACTGTGGAGGTTGTTGAGAACGGGCCACGAAATCTGGCGTGGCAGCACGGGAAGCACGTCGTTCACTCTGAACGGCACTTTCAAACCTTCTCCCACTTGGCAGCCCAGCAACGCTATCACCACCCATGCCGCCACCACGTGACGCAGGCGGCGATGATCAGAGGCAGGCATCGAAGAACGAGATTCCGAGATGCGACTGATTTGATTGATTATTTTTGGGAATTATTCCTCGGATTTCATGTTAGGGCTTTTCGGGGTTCCGAATCAGGTGAGGCGAAAAAAGATAGAATTTTGGGGTTATCATCATCAGCATTATCGTTATACACTATTTGAAGGTGGGACCCGTTGGGACAGGTGGCCAAACAGGGCGTGGCGGTTCAATTACGGTTCAGTGCAGACCTGTATTCCACCCTGTCGTGAAAATTAAAACGGAATTGTGGGGTCAAATTACGGGGCTGTTCACTCCGTTATTCGATGTGCCGTGCTGCCGGGGAAATCATAGTCTTCGCATGCATAAATGCCAATATTGACTTAAAAGTGTTAGGAAGAAGACAAATATGGAAAAATATAACAAACTTTTGTTTGAGTTCAGTTACAACTAGATTCTTTTTTCAGTGAAGGATTTTAACTAATCATCAAGCATTTATTACAAGCTTTATTAAATCCTTGAATCTCCTCAAGCAATTAATAGAGTGGCAATCTTATCACTCCACATTGTTTCACCCAAGTATTATTTGTTTGTTTACTGAGTTTTACTTAACTTTCCAAAAATAGAATAAATTGCAAATACCAGATAACTTGCATATTATAAATGCTTCAACACAAATTACACATACTTGGCAACCAAAATAACTATCTTATTAATTTCTCTTCAATCGCATATAATTATAGAAAATTTAAACTTTTTAAAAAATTTTATTTTTTTATTTCAAATATTTTGTTTAGATAAAATAATTTAAGTTTATTTAATTTCAATTTTCTTATTTAGATTAACTGTTTCAATTATCATCATCTACCAAAATATCAAATCCAAATTATTTTTTCAACTTTGTAAATATTAACAAAAAAATTATAATTATAGACTTCAACAGAAAAATATTTATTGATATCTAAAAGAATAATTATTATAGATTTCAACAGAAAAATAGTTATTAATATCTACAAAAACAAATTTAGACCCATCAACATTTGATTGAAAAAACATTATAAACTCATCAATCTAGAAATATCTCGTCTATATAATCCAACAATCTAATTGGAAAATAATAGATATCAACATAAATTAAAAAAAACCTGTATCTATATCAATTGAAATGCAGTTTCATTTCGTATTGCATCAACAAAAAAAAAAAATAGTCATTAGTTAACAAAACTGTTATTAACGTTGATTAAGAATACACGCTATGCTATGATCGACATGAGTTGAAAAAAAGTTAAAACTAACATCAATTGAAAATAATATACAATGTTGTTATAGGAATAAATTGTATTTGACATAAGTAGAGAAAACATTGTTAAAAAATCTAATTAATGTAAGTTGAAAATAACACTAATTTATATTAATTTATATTAACAAAAATATAACCTTAGGGATGACAACTGAAAATTAATCACAAACAACTTTAATATGAAAGAAATCATAGTCAAGATCCGTAAAGAAAATATGTCAGTTTATGATAATTATACCTCAATCAAGTCAATGACGTCATGATCGATATTGAGTTGTGTTGGATATCTAAGTGTGAGTCTAAGTTTCACATTGAGTAAGAATAAGAAACTTGAATAACATATAAGAAAGAAGACTCACAAACCTAATGTCTTAAGGTTTTGAGTTGAAAGTGGTGTTATTCCCTTATGTGGGTCTGGCTCAGTTCTCATTCTTATTTGTCTCCTCGTGTTTGCCTCCTCGAATTTTCTTAACAAGTGGTATCAGAGCCAATGGTTCGTAATGGTAACCGACTCAGACGAGTACAGTTTGATCCCTGTATCAAATTTAAGTGAGGATCTTTGTGAGTGAGGTACTTTGTGTTTGAAAATGTTTTCGCTCAAGGGAGTGAAGATCTTTGTGAGTGGGGTATTCTGTGTTTGAAAATGCTTTCGCTTTAGAGAGGGTGTGTCAATGTGGAAGAGGTGTGAGGGTCTTTGTGAGTGAGGTACTCTGTGTTTGAAAATGTTTCTGCTCAAGGGAGTGAGGGAGTGAGGATCTTTGTGAGTGAGTGGGGTACTCTGTGTTTGAAAATGTTTTCGCTCTAGAGAGGGTGAGGGAGTGAGGATCTTTGTGAGTGAGGTACTTTGTGTTTGAAAATGTTTCCGCTCAAGGAAGTGAGGATCTTTGTGAGTGGGGTACTCTGTGTTTGAAAATGCTTTCGCTCTAGAGAGGGTGTGTCAATGTGGAATAGGCGTGAGGGTCTTTGTGAGTGAGGTACTCTGTGTTTGAAAATGTTTCCGCTCAAGAGAGGGAGGGAGTGAGGATCTTTGTGAGTGAGTAGGGTACTCTGTGTTTGAAAATGTTTTCGCTCTAAAGAGGGTGAGGGAGTGAGGATCTTTGTGAGTGAGGTACTTTGTGTTTGAAAATGTTTCCGCTCAAGGGAGTGAGGATCTTTGTGAGTGGGGTACTCTGTGTTTGAAAATGCTTTCGCTCTAGAAAGGGTGTGTCAATGTGGAAGAGGCGTGAGGGTCTTTGTGAGTGAGGTACTCTGTGTTTGAAAATGTTTCCGCTCAAGGGAGGGAGGGAGTGAGGATCTTTGTGAGTGAGTGGGATACTCTGTGTTTGAAAATGTTTTCGCTCTAGAGAGGGTGAGGGAGTGAGGATATTTATGAGTGAGCTACTCTGTGTTTGAAAATGCTTTTTCTCTAGAGAGGGTGTGTCAATGTGGAAGAGGCACTCGCATTTGAGGGAGAGATTGTTAGGTATCTAAGTGTGAGAGAATAGGGAATGAAGAATTTTCAAATTCTAACATTTAAGTTCAAAATCATTAAATTTTAAGTAATCAAATTACTCTCTTAAATACCTTTTTAAAAACCATCTATCTAAACTTATTTTTTTTAATAAAACATTTTGAATTCTTTAAAAAATAATTACCATCTAAAGATTCATCATCCAAACACAAGGTTAATATATATCTATTGATACATTGAATTTCATCATCATTCTTCATTTTTTTTAGTGTCGTATGTCCATTGATACATTGAGTTTCACCATCTTTCTTTATTTTTTATTTTTTAGTTTTAATGTTTGTTGATGTAGAAGCTTTGAAGTTTAAAGATTTAATTACAAGCTTAAAGAATGCTTCCAACCATATTATGTTATGTTGATGATGATGCAAGTTTGAAGAAGTTGATTTTGTTGATCTTTAGTTTTGGGTTGTAATTTTTGCCTAACCTTGATTTGATCACTTGTTAAGTTGGGAAGCTTTGAAAGTGTTATGGACTTTATGGTTTGTAGTTATGTTTTAATAGATTGATACATGTTCAATCTTTTAAAATGGTCTTAGATTTGCTAGAAAAGTAAGGAAGAACATTTTAATATATTAATATGACAATTTAACAGGCTAAAATCACTTAAAACCCAATTTTCATGTTTACTTTGTTTTATTCTATTAAAATGACTTTCAAATCATCGATTAAAATCATTTAATCTCAAATTTTGTTTTTTAGTTCTTAATATGTTTAATCCATGAGTTAATTGATTAGTTTCACAAATAAGTGAAATTAACAAATTAAAACAAACAAGATGTTATAGATCTCTCATTTAAGAATCATTAAATATGAAATATTTTGTTAACATTGATTATGAAAAGTTAAAACTAACATCAATTGAAAATAATATTTGATTTTTGTTGACTGGATAAATTGTATTTCACATAAGTAGGGAAAACATTGTTGATGGTGATAAAAAATCTAATAAATGTAAGTTTAAAAATAACACTAATTTATATTAATTTCACATAAGTGTTGTTTTTAAAAATTCTACTTGTATCATTTTTATCCTCATATTCAAGTCAAATCAATGTTTCAAGAAAATTTTCAATAAAAAATGAAGGCTTACCTTACCTCTATATTCAAGAAAATGTCTCTCAAGATCTCCGCTGCTTCTCCACGTCGCCCCGCTCGTTCGTTGTCACCCTTCGTAATCGGCGTCCTTTAATTCTGTTGTCAATGGTAACTCCTTCGCCGTTACCTCAAACACTCTTCTACAATTTCACAAAACCACACAAACCTAATTTTCCTCTTTAAATATTCTGGCAAAGGCATCTATAGAATTAAAAAATATTGATGGGTTGCAAAAAGCAAATGTGAGGTTATAGAAAGCAATTTCCTTGTTGAAAACTTTTTCATAACAAATCCAACGTTAAAACCTAATGGCAATTGCTTCCGAAACGTTCATATTTGCATCTTGCACCCCATCACTTTTCAAAAATATCACCATTACCATTGATAGATTATTGAAAGGAGGTAGAAGTTGTGGTGGTTGGACTATTCCGAGTTGTGTGGTAGACAGTTCATAGTAGTGCGGTGCGGAGTTCTCCAATGAGTGATGCTCTTGGTGACTGAAGATGAGTGAATTTTCGTTTGAACGTTTTGATTTCGTATGAGTGGGTGTAGATGTGGGATAAGGCATTTCTGGAAATTGATTCCCAGAAATGGCTTCTGAAAACGAATTTTGGAAACAAACGAGAGATGTGCGAAAATGTTTACGCGTAGTTGGTTTTTAACTTCTGGAAAACATTTTTTGAAATTTAAAATTGACTTCCAGAAAATATTTTTCGGAGGAGTATGTATCTGGAAAAGGTTTTCCATAACATGTTTCTAGAAAATGCTTTTCAAAACTAAAATTAAACTTCTGGAAAAAGTTTTTCAGAATTACATTTTGCATCCCAAAATTTATTTTGAAAAATTAAATCCAAAAGTCATTTTTACACCCACCAATATTTATTTTAGAATATCAATTTTGAAAGTCACTTTTACATCTTCGAGAATAGCTCTTATTTTAAAAATATAATAGATGTAACAAGCAAATGAGGAGTACAAGAAACAATTGCCAAGTAAAAGTGATAGCTAGTCTAATCTATTTTATTATATTATATTTTGTTGATGGACTAGAAGCCTTTGCTTGATTTAGAAGTAGGTTAGTTGTATGAGCTGCGAGAAGAAAAAAAAAAAATTCAACCTTTTCATTTCATAACACTAATCAAAATAAAAAAAAAATAGTAATAGAATTAAAATATATTAACAATTTAGACTAAATTTAATTTAAATTTATTTTTATATTAATATTAGAAAAATTAAATTTTTAAAATAAATTAATAATAGTAGAAATATTTTAATTTTTTAGAAATACTAAAAAAGTATTATGAACCTTACATATAATATTGAATAATATTTATACTTTTAAAAGAAATATAATAACGGGCCTGCTAGTGGCCTATTTGGTCAGCGGGATACATAGTTGGGGTCATTCTACGTTATTTCTTCCCCCACCCCCATTTTCTTCAAGCACTTTTTTAGAGTGTTTAAAAAATTTAAATTGTTCATATTTTCAATTTCTAAACTGTGGAATTCAGCAATATATTCTTTATAATCTCAATTATATTTCTAAATTCAGAAATAAATTTAAGATGACATGATATAAATTCATAATATATTTTAAATTACATAACATATTTTTAAATTCAAAAATATTTTTAAACTTTTCTTATTTTTGAACCATATATATTCTTTTGATTGGTTAAGCAGCCACACTTTGTCTAGATGCTTTTTTCTGTACATCCTTGTCTTATAAAGGTGCAGACTGATATTGCACCCCTGTATGAAAATACAAAACTATCCTTATCATTATATAGGTGCACACTGATATTAGGGAGATGCTGGAAGAAGGCGTTGGAAAGACCCTGTGATGGAGTGTGAATTCATTTCTTGAACTTGTATATTTTATTCTCTGTTTTTAATCAGCTCCTCTGCGTAATTATTTTTCTTTGTACGAGATTGTCTTCTATTTTTTTAAACATGATTATGTTTTACTTTCGATTAATTTAAACTTCAATCTTATAATCAAAGTTATGATTGGTCCAAAATTTAATTAAGATTAGATTAATCTAGTTGGTTATAGGATATTTAAAATCAGTCTATATATATCCATGTTGATCTTGGATAGTGATTTTGGTTATATCTTTTGTCGATTGAATTTTAGGTAATTATCTAGTTTATTTTTAAAGTTAAATAGAATTTGCATATAGCACAATGATTTCAGAACAAATTTCATCAATTTGATATTTTCTAGTATTTTCCACCTTGATGTTAGTTTGAGTTCATTAAAAATATTTCTTCTACCCTGCTGAACTTTTTTTTTTTTTATTGGATTAGAAACTCAGTGAGTGA
>Ga0099824_1006476_pt1 | contig 16045 bp, 18 predicted proteins | sample SiratrowhiteBW_FD_76837 | JGI IMG/M metagenome (GOLD analysis project Ga0099824, IMG submission 76837) | Root nodule microbial communities of legume samples collected from California, USA - Siratro white BW | ecosystem: Host-associated > Plants > Roots > Nodule | place: USA: California...
ATATATATATATCTGTGTACATAAATCAATATTATTTTAGTAGTATTACGTAATGAGTGTGGAATTTTAACTATTATAACTATCTATTGTATTTATCATGTAGTAACTAAGTTTTTCTTATGTATTTCTTTGATATTAATTATGTTATGGGTTTGAACTAATGACATTAAATATATAACTTGTTAATATATAAAATTATAAAATATTTTCAACTAATTTTGGTTAGATAAATAGCCCTTTAGTGATTATGTAATTACAATAACTTTTAATAAATTTCTTTTGTTATAAATTATGATATTCTTATACGACAATAATATTTGATGTTACACATTTATTTTAATAACAAAATATATATATTATCGTTCAATTTTAATAACAATGTATATATCGTATTTATCGTTGAATGCATCTCATACATTATTCAAATAATTATATACATATTCATAATGATTTTCAATTTATTATTATATTACACGAATCTTTAAATTATGTTACAGATAAAACGTGATTTCCATAACTACTACTTTTACATTAAGAAATTCATTATTTAAGTATTATACCTACAAAACTTTATACAATAGCTTTGAAACAGTGACATTAAAAATTCAATCCAATAATATAACAAATTCTAATATATTTTTAACCTGTATTAGTTACATTAAAAATGCCGGTAATTTTATATTCGAATAAATACCTCTTTGTGATTACGTAATTAACAATAAAATTTGTTTTTATATAAAAAATATAATAATTTGTAAAACTTTATATTGAAATTTATTGTTTAATAACAATATATATATCCTAATCAAGTTAAAAAAAAAAAAAAAAAACCAAAAAGACCCCTGCGTATTCACGACTTTCAGCTAGTTTTTGAAATTAAAAAAACAGAAAGACTTAAATACGCTTTTATATCTATAAAATTAATGAGTTTTTATTTTGGTCCCATTAAATTTTTCTCTAATTTTTATTTTTTAAAATTTGAAATCGTTTTTTTAATCTTTATAAAACGTATGAATTTTAGTTTTAATCCTTGTCAAACAATGTTTTTGACTTTTCATTTGTCACAAAATCTTTAATTATAGGTATTTAGTTACTAATCTTTATTTTAAGATAAATGAATATCCTTTCATTTTTTATATCTTCAGATTTTTTTTGAAGTATATATCAACATTATTACCACCTGCGTGTGGTTTACCCGTGGTAGTCACAACTCATGTTTTGAGAATTAATTTCAAGCGGAAAGAGAAGGGTTTGCGAAATAGCTTACTATTGCACTCCTAAAACCTCGTAACGGCGTTTGGGTTTTCTCGTGTCTATGGCGGCGGTGGCGGAGGCGCGGAAGGCTCCACGGCCGGGCAAGGGCGGCTACGAAGCACACGGCCTGAGCGAGGAAGAAGCGCGTGTTCGAGCAATCGCGGAGATCGTGAACTCCATGGTGGACCTCTCTCACAAGGGCCAGAACGTGGACCTCAACGCGCTCAAGTCCGCAGCGTGCCGCAAGTACGGCCTTGCACGCGCTCCTAAGCTCGTGGAGATGATAGCCGCGCTCCCTGACGCGGAGCGCGAAACACTCCTCCCCAAGCTCCGCGCCAAGCCCGTCCGCACTGCCTCCGGAATCGCCGTAGTTGCCGTCATGTCCAAGCCGCACCGCTGCCCGCACATCGCCACCACCGGGAACATCTGTGTTTACTGCCCCGGCGGTCCCGACTCCGACTTCGAGTACAGTACTCAGTCCTACACCGGTTATGAACCAACCAGCATGCGCGCGATTCGTGCGAGGTAGGGTTTTGGTGGGTTTGTGTTTTAATTTAGGGTGAATTTGAATGTTTCAGAGTGGATATTGAATTAGTCTTAGAATTAGGCTCGGGGTTCGTAGATTGCTAATTGTGCGTTTTGATCTGTAAACTAGTTGTCCCTTGTGTATTTCGTCGTGAAGAATAGCTGATTGAAATTAGAATGGTCGTTTGCAGACATTAGACGTGGTTTTTGTAGTTAAATTAGTTCATGAGTGTGTATTTCGTTCCTCAAATAATTAGTAAGTGGCCGGAAGATTATTTTGACTAACAGAATACACATCTAGGAGTATCAAACATATGGATTTTGTTGTGGAAACTAAGTTGGCCAAATTTAAGGGGCATTTAACATGGTGTTCATGTTATTAGGGATTAGCTTGACGATTTGCTAAGATATTAGTTACAGTTAGTACCAACATAGTTTGACATGGTTGACTGATAACCTTGTCTTTTTAGTGTATTTTCGGAGTTCGATTCCTTCTATGGATAAACATATGTCGGTATAGGATGTAATGGATCTCAGTCAATGTTGTCAAAACTGTGATAAACTCGCTCAATCCTAGAGTACAGAGGAAGCTACAAGCTGATGCAGACGTTGGGTCAGGGGAGGTGTGGATTGATGCGAGATCACAATAGCTCGCCGAATCGAGGGATCGATCCTTCCCATCTTGAGAAGCTAGGGTTTAAAAATGGTGCATGCCAAATTGAGTGATCGCATGACAACACACACACAGAGCCCTCTTGACATTGACACTACCACTGCCACAGCCATGGGAGCACTCACGGAACTCCCGTTGCCGCTAGCTTCACCATTGTTGCAATACACATGGCCATTGTTGTCGTTGCTTCCTTCGTAGTTGTCAGCGCTCACTGTCTGTTCTGGTTGCTCTCTCTTTGCTTTTGCTGTTCCGCTCTCCCTTAGCTCTTGTGTGTTCTGCTTACTCTACCTTTCCTTCAAATTCTATAGAGAACAAAGGACCTACTTTTAGTTGTAAATAGAATCTTACTACTTAGGACTATTATGAGTTACTTTTATCGTCTGTACTATTTTTAACGTATGCACGGTTTATGAGTATAATTTTTGGTACACTTATAACTCTTACATGTCGCATTACGATTTTCGAGTTATGATTTTTTATCCCCTTTCCGATCCTCCTACGTTCTTCAAGTTTGACAACATTGATCTTAGTACTTCATGGGATTCGTTTTTGGCACTTGGCTGGGATGCATATACCCAGGATGACCAAAAATAATATTACAAAAGGTGATGATTATGCTAGTAGGTTTGTATATAGACATTTAGTGACTTGAACATCATTATTTGTGAGAATGTTAGGGGCTGGACTTGTTTTATTTTGTGTACAAACATTATTTGAAGGATATACATTGTGCCTTGTGCTAATTTTTAATGGCGATATACTTGTGGAACTGGATTTAGGTATAATCCATATGTCCAGGCGAGGAGCAGGATAGATCAGCTTAAGCGTTTGGGTCATAGCGTAGACAAGGTTTGGAGCTCATTTTTGTATCTCTTGAACATTCCAATCCAAGTACTTGAAATTAGTGTAGATAATTTAAATCTCTTATAATTATGGTTGTTGTTTTCAGGTCGAGTTTATCTTAATGGGTGGTACCTTCATGTCACTTCCAGCTGATTACCGTGATTACTTTATAAGAAATCTTCATGATGCTTTGTCTGGGCACACATCTGTCAATGTGGAAGAGGCAGTAGCTTACTCCGAGCATGGAGCAACCAAGTGTATTGGCATGACAATTGAAACGTAAGTTGCCATTTAAGTAATTACATTTTGTATTACATGTGAAAGTTTTGAGTCTTGGTCCGCTGTTCATGTGCAGTTCTAAATGAATGGTTATGTGTTTTTTCTTCTGGTTAATATAAATAATGCATCCTTTGTAGATCAAGAATTTTATGTGCAGTGATTAAAATGATATACTTTATATAATATGAAAAATTATCACTCAGACAGATCGGTTTAGTTATGAAATTTCTAGGGTGTTTCTGCATTTCTTGTTGGAGCATATCTGTAATTAATTTAGTGGAAACATTTTCGGAAATCTTCATGTCAATAGTGAGCTGTAACACATCTATGACGAGCTTATCAAGTTTTTGCTTCTTAATTTATCAGGAGGCCAGATTATTGTCTTGGGCCTCACTTGCGCCAAATGCTTTCTTATGGTTGTACACGATTGGAGATTGGAGTCCAAAGCACCTATGAGGATGTTGCTCGAGACACAAATAGAGGACACACTGTAGCTGCTGTAGCCGATTGTTTTTGCTTAGCTAAAGATGCTGGTTTCAAGGTTTCTTACTCTTATTTAAATCTGTACATTTAATAGACAGCGCAACTTTGTCCAGCCAACCATACTCCTATGTGTCTATCTCTGTTGCATCTTTTTGTTACAAATTTATTGATACGTATTCCTACTCATGTATTTTGAATAAGCATTTTTCCATGTTTACGGACTCATCTTATTTGTATAGACTATAACTGGAACAAGCTTTGGATAGATTTATTAGTATAATAAGCTAACTTTGGCAGTACAACGTATTGCTCCTAAATATTTTACATTTCTCTAGTTATATTTCCTTTTACAATACGGACTAGGTTAGTCATGTCTCATGGTTTTTATCCAATTTTCTCCTTTTTGTCATTTGGTTTATGCTTAATTTTTTAGGCTTTTTGCTTTAGGTTGTTGCTCACATGATGCCAGATCTTCCAAATGTTGGTGTTGAGAGGGACATGGAAAGTTTTCGGGAGTTTTTTGAGAGTCCCTTGTTTAGAGCAGATGGGCTTAAGATATATCCTACACTTGTAATTCGTGGAACAGGGCTTTATGAGCTCTGGAAAACTGGCAGGTATCTTTCAAATATTTATTGGACTTCGTTTCCAAAACTTTTCAATTTTTCTTTTTTTTTTTAAAAAATTAAACTATCCTACAGAAAATAAAAAATCGTTTATAAAATTGCAGGTATAGAAATTATCCACCTGAGCAACTTGTGGACATCATAGCTAGGATCCTTGCAATGGTACCCCCATGGACGCGTGTTTATAGAGTTCAGCGGGATATTCCCATGCCTTTGGTTACCTCCGGGGTTGAGAAAGGGAATTTGAGGGAGCTAGCGTTAGCTCGAATGGAGGACCTGGGATTGAAATGTCGTGATGTTCGGACCAGAGAAGCTGGAATCCAGGTTATTGTGTAGAACTGGTTTTGCTTGGGAATTTTATGAACAAAATTGCTGACACGATTTGCTTTATAATACCTTTTTTGTGCACTGACAAACATTTTCTATCTCGGTAGGATATTCACCACCAAATTAGGCCAGAGGAGGTGGAGCTAGTTCGGCGTGATTATATGGCAAATGAGGGTTGGGAAACATTTCTATCATATGAAGATACACGACAAGTAATTTAATCTCCCTTTTCTTTATTGCTAGTGCCTTTTTCCTTCGTTAATTAAGTGGTGTCTCAACCTGTTGGCGAAACACAGCAATGACCTTGTGTGAACTCTGCTTGCAAACAGGATATCCTTGTTGGTTTGCTGCGACTGCGAAAATGTGGCCGCAATACTACATGTCCAGAGCTTATGGGGAAGTGTTCTATTGTTCGTGAACTCCATGTTTATGGAACTGCCGTACCAGTTCATGGACGGGATGCTGACAAGCTACAACACCAGGTAATACTGTCTTGCACATATGGAGAGGACATGCAACATGAATAGAAAATTTCAAATGATTTCATTGGATCAAATCAGTTAACGGTCTGATTACATTTGCTGGCACAATTTTAGAATCTGGAAGCTGCCAAGTTTGTGTGTATAAAATTCTTTTGACGCATGCTGATATTCATACTGTGGCTTTTTTATATGTAATAACATGTTATTTTTCATGTCCTTTTTTATTCTTTTACGTGACCTACTTTGGACCCAAATTATTGTTAACAGGGTTATGGTACACTTCTAATGGAGGAGGCAGAGCGTATTGCTTGTAGAGAACACAGATCAACAAAAATAGCTGTAATTTCAGGGGTGGGCACCCGCCATTATTACAGGAAACTGGGATATGAGCTTGAAGGACCTTACATGGTGAAATATTTAGTGAAATAACACACTAGTTAATTGTTATGAAATTTTGTAGCATAAGTTAATTATATGTTTTATATGCCAATCACGACATTCATTTGTGCAGAGGTTCCCTAACGCCCCCTCCCCCCAATCTCTCTCGTTTTTATTGTTTATCATAATTTTCTTGAGATTTATTCAATATATTTTTTAAATGTTTCTTTTGAGTTGCATCATCAAATGCACTACCATGTCTTTTCGACTTGACTTTGCATTCACTTTCTTGTACAAGTATGTCACTGCAGAGATGTCTCTTCTTGCCATCATATATCTTTCTGGGTGAATGGACAAGTTTTAATAAAGAGACGTAATTTAATTTATATTACTTTTTTGTTAACTCGGTAATTTCTTATGGTCTGTTTGGTTGAGAAGGGAAGAGAGAGTTAATTTTGTTTGTTTGGTTACAGGAGAGTATTAGTGGGATCTATTGAACTTTATTTTTTATCAAATCAATCCAATTATCCAATTTTTGGAAGTTTTTTTCCTTTTCTTTTTCAAGTATTTTTACTTAAAATAAATTAATATTCAATTTGCTTCGTACATTTTTTCAAACTTGTTTTTTCTCTGTTTTTCATTCTCTGAATTTGTCTTCAAAATCAACTGTCATTTGTTCGACACCAAGGATTAATTTACCAGAATATTAGGATTCATTTAAATGATCGATCTTTTCAGTACATATCTTTTTTAAATTAGAACTTGAATATCAAAGTTCTTAGAGTGTTGAGTTAAAATAATCTACCAACCATGTCAAATTATGTTATATTAGAAATTTCCATTGTAATTGTTATTTTTATAATATTGGAAATATCAATTAGGATCATTTGAAATAGTCATGTTTTACGTCCCACGGTAGTTTTGAAAATCAATATAGATTAGTGTCAGAATAATGTTTGGGCAAGTATTTCCTTTGCACCCTATCGGCGAAAAAATAATTTGAACCACTCTCATTGTCAGACAGTTTAAAATTTTTGCTACCAACATAACGGAAAAAAGAAAAAAAAACTTTAAAACTAGAACAAAACCAAGGGTTGAAAAAAACCGACATAGAGAAAAAAAAAATAACTTAAGACTCATAAAAGACAATCGAAATGAAATTAATGAAAGCTTATCTCTTTGCAAGGACAAGTAATGGTGACTAAAAAACACACAAGGTAGTGGCAGTAGGAGAAAAAATGAAGAAATGACAATCAGATAAAATACAAAGTAACTGTCAAACAGAGAATTAGATTGCCAACCTTATCAAACACGAGAGTCATTGTTTTTTTAAAGCATGAACTACACATGATGATAGTCAAGTCCTTTGTCAAACATGTCACTTTTTTGCCAAATGACATAACTTATTGACTAGAACTTAAACTCTGTGATTTTTCCTCGAGGGAACTGAGTATACTGAGTCCACCAAAAAGTAATTTTGGAACAAAATCAACTTATAACCAATAGATAACGTCGTAACCTTATTTGAGTTTACGAATTGACCATAAAATTTAATAATCATGATATTAAAATCTTTGTGAATAGATGTTAACTACTTATTCACAAACTAATATATTATCAATATCTTAAATATTTTGCTTCTTGTATAAATAAAGTAAGTTGTCTCAAACCTACATAACATTAATATAAACTTGAGAATAATTTATCTTGAATGGAATCTGACAGTAGCTCAAAAATTAAGTATGACCAAAATTTATTCTTAGAACTTTCAACTCTATAAGAAAAACATTTCTAGATCTATAAAACTTATAAAAGTTAACAATCCAATAACCTTAAGTATTTCTACTAATCCTTTGTAGTATTCTTATTAATCACGACTTAACCATACTTTATATTAACATAAAAATAGGTAGGAGAGTTCCAATATTATTAGCAAGTTGATATTTCATACGATAACAATAAAATTTTGAGATGATTTGTAAAATACAATTCAACATACAAAATATTTTCCAGTTATTTAATGAGAAGATAAAATTATTTCCCATTTCCAAACCCAGTTATCCACCGATTTCTATAAAATAAAATAGTGAAAATTGATATTTTAGGGGAGAGAAGCAGAAGAAGAAAAGAGATCACAACGATATTTATTTCGTCACTTTTGGAACCCCTCATCTCTTTTCTCCATCTCCTTTCTCAACACTTTCATGCTCACTCCCCCAATGCTCAAATCATCCTTCACTCCCCTTTTCTGGGTGCTAACCCCTAAACCCAAACCTCAAAAACTTCCTTACCACGTTTTCGCCAAAACCTTCTTCACAAACAGCACGCCACCCGTTCGACAAAATGCCTCTCTCAACCTCACCACCCCACCACCCGCTTCCTCCGCCTACATCCACCTCCCTTTCTGCCGGAAACGCTGCCACTATTGCGACTTCCCCGTCGTAGCTCTCGGCTCCGCCTCCACCCAAACCCACCACGACCCTCGCGTCTCCAACTACATCCACTGGCTCTGCCGGGAAATCGCCGCCACCGAAGTCGACCAGCCCGCTTCCGCCACGCCCCTCCAGACCGTCTACTTTGGCGGCGGAACACCCTCGCTGGTGCCTCCTGCGATGGTTTCATCCGTTTTGGAGACTCTGAGGGTAAGGTTTGGGCTTTCAGAGGACGCGGAAATATCGATGGAGATGGACCCCGGCACCTTTGATGCTGAGAAGATGAGCGAGATGATGGCATTGGGGGTGAATAGAGTGTCTTTGGGAGTGCAGGCGTTTCAGGAGGAGCTGCTGAGAGCGTGTGGGAGGGCACATGGGGTGCAAGAGGTTCATGAGGCTATTGGTGTTGTGAAGTCATGTGGGGTTGAGAATTGGAGCGTTGATCTCATAGCCTCGTTGCCTCATCAGAGTTGTGAGATGTGGGAGGAAAGTTTGAGGCTCACCATTGAGTCTCAACCTTCTCATGTGTCCGTTTATGACTTGCAAATTGAGCAAGGAACAAAATTTGGACGATTGTAAGTGCCACTTATTTTTTTCAACTGTGACTGGAATTTGAAACCTTGACATCTGATGTGGCTGAGTGTTTTTTAAAACCTTGAGTGGCATTGATGGCTTTTGTTTTCTTTTTGTAAAGCATTATAATGATGTGGAAATGTTTTTAGGTACTCACCAGGGGAATTTCCCATGCCTTGTGAAGCACAATCGGCTGAGTTCTACAAGATGGCTTCAAGAATGCTTTCTGATGCGAATTACAACCATTATGAAATCAGCAGCTACTGCAAGAGTGGGTACGAGTGCAAACACAACTTTATCTACTGGAAGAACGAGCCTTTCTATGCCTTTGGCCTTGGCTCTGCCAGTTTTGTTGGTGGGTTGAGGTTTTCAAGACCAAGGAAGGTCAATGATTACATTAATTTTGTGCAGAATCTGGAAAATGGATTAGTAGATAGCTCTGGTGGTGATGGGAACATTCATGGCAAGGACAGGGCCATGGATGTGGTGATGCTGTCCCTAAGAACTGCACAAGGCCTAGACTTAAAGAGTTTCCAAGAATCATTTGGCAGCTCTCTTGTTTTGTGTTTGCTAGAGGTTTATAAACCTTATGTTGAGAGTGGACTTGTGGTTTGCTTGGACGAGCATAGGAGAACCATTATAGTAAATGACCTTAACAATTCTTTTTTGTATAATACTAACACTGAAAAGAGGGTGGCTTACATAAGGCTAAGTGATCCAGAAGGTTTCCTCTTATCAAATGAGTTGATAGCCCTTGCTTTTGGGGTTATTGACTCTTGGAAGGATTGCCTTCCATACCAAGAGGCAAAAGCCACTTGAAAGCATGGGTGTATATTTTAAAGCAACTCACAAATTATAGCTGATGTTGTCTAACGATTATTTGTACCTAATTCCTATTTATAAAGAGGAAATGTTTCTTGTAAGGCGGGGATGGATATTCAGGTTCAAAAAATAATGATGGGCATTGACACATTCACTTGATCTTCATAACTAATAATAGTTCATGAAATGAGATCAATTACGATTGACATTCGAATGAATAAACAAATTGTCAAAACGTACATCCTGAGGTTGAGAATCATCTTCTGATGGTAAAAAAGCATAATTTCGAGTGTACAACGAACTCCAAAACACAATTATACATGAATTTTGCAGAGGATGGATGAAAATCGAGAGAGGTACATAATTGGTACTCAGGCTGGTAATTTTTCGAAGTAAATGAGATTGAGATCGATGAGCAATAAATTTAGGTGAACCAATCACCTCTTTCATCATATGGAGCAACTGTTTTACTATTTACTAGTCTTTTGTCCCTCCATATGGCATTCCTTTATTCTCAAACTTGGGACCACAATATCTAGACTGATGTTTTCCCAATTTGTTTTGTATTTATTTTCATCATTTAAGCATAGAAGTTTAAATAAAACGAGAATTTGAAAGTTGGCAAGGGTGGTTTCATCATTTAAGCAATGAAAGCTGACCTTGAAAGAGTTTTATGTTGTTTTGTTGTTGTGTGTGAAAAAACGACGTTCTTGATCGGAAGAAGGAAGGTAAAAGAAGGTAATAGGATTTGACACTTAGAGGAAGAAGTGTACATCAGCGTTGTAGGTGGGCGCAGTGAAAAAAAATATGGTTTGAGACTGAGAGGGGGAAGAGTACATGTTTGTGGGCGTGGGCGTGGGCGTGGTGCAGGAAAAAGGATTTGAGACGAAGGGCGGCATACGGGATGTGTTTGACACAAAAGAGGAGGAAGGGTTGGAGTTGGGAAGGATCGCGATGAAGGAAATATGGTTTTAGAAATTGTTGGTGGCTGTATTGTTGAAAACCAAATCATGTGGTCTTCGTCATAGGCGATGGTCATCCAGATTTGTGAGTAATTTTCTACTCTTGACATTTTTGTTGTTCAGGGTTTAGGTTGGCAATGTAGGGTTGAATAGGGTATTGAGGAGGTGACATTACTGAAAATAGACCTTGTTGGTGGTTAATAGAAGAAGGTTTTTTACGATTGTTTTGTGAAGATTGATTGAACTTAGTTGATTTATGTTGGATTGGTTGGAGTTAGTTTTGTGATTTTGGTATCCTAGTGTGGTATTTGACTTTAATGTATGAGTGTGTTAGTTGTATATTGAAATTGGTATGGAAATATATGGTGTGTTTGAGCATTGGACAGTGGATGCACCTACCATGCAAACAGTGACATCATGTCTTTTGACGTTAAATTAATAAGAAAATTTGTACTATAGGGTTGACCAAGACATAATCACATTATAATAACAACGGGATATCTTATAAATAATTCTATTATAGAATCATAACAGTATAACAAAATACAACAGAATGGATCCAAACTCAATAAGCCCAATACTACGTCTATAAATATAGGTTCAGTCACCTTAAGCAGAGTACTTCTAAACTCTGACTTAAATTATTTGTCCCCTCCACCCAATTCTAACTTGAGTGTTGGAGTACCTGTAGGACCCCCTCCCAAGGAGCAACTCTAGAAGACATTATTGTTACTGGAACCAACCGGTTTCTTGCAATAACATTTTGGCACCCACAGGTCTCTTGCAATAACATTTTGGCACCCATCGTATTGTTGCTGGAGCCAATCGGTCTCTTGCAAGAACATTTTGGCGCTTACTATGGACCGAGATTGGCCTAGCAGCTACGGTGATAACTAGAAATCATGGAAGAATCAAGGATTTGGATTTTGATTTTACTCTTGTGTTTTATTTTCTTCTCATTGGCACTATTTCTACATTGTTTACTATTCCTTTCAGTTTTGGTTTTGGTTTTCTTCTCGTAACTATGGATGCAGATCTTTAAATTCTTGTGAAACTCTTAAGACACGATCACGCTACCCTTTACAAGAACAATAGCGTATCCTAAAATCATATAAGTAGCAACTTTTTCCCACGTGGAGGTTCACTATGCGAACACAAAGGGGAAGAACGCATGTTGTAATTAGCGAGTGTGGAAAAAGTTACAGGAATGGAATGGAGCTCTGTCTGCAACCAGCTCTCGCCATTCACCTCCACCGCGCCTCCGCTGGCACCCCTCCGGCAAGTGCACCCTCACCGTCGCCCGCGACAACTGCCTCTATGTCGTCAACCTCGTCCGCAGCCACCGCTCTCGCCGGACCCGACCTCCTCCGCTTGCGACGCAATCAAGGAAGAACGCCACCCCGACGCAACATCAAGGCTCACGCATTTCTTCCTCTTCGCTCATCGCTCTCATCGCCACCGTGATTTCCTCCACCACCGTTACATGCTCTACCAAGGTCCGTGACACCAAAGTCAAAGGCTGCGGCCGCCGCGCCCAAACACCACCACCCCAATGCACTCCGATCCATTCCCTAATTATGGGTCGGTTGCAAAAATCCAAGGTTCCGATAACATTCTGCCTCCTGGATTTGAGGGAACTCATACTTCATGTCAGTTTGAGATTAAGCCATCTCAAATACCAATTATTAAGCGGATTACTCCTCTGAAGATTGTGCTAAATCGCACTTTATAACCATTTAACATCCCAAAGCTTTTGAAGATCCAGAATAGGCTTTGGTCTTTTTCTTTCCGGTTTTCAGATTTGTCCAGTGTTTTCCCATTGATTGATTAAGGCTAACGTTTGGTTGAATGTGATAGCGGCTGAACCTGAGCTACTAGTGTGTTTTCCTCTACACATATTGCTTCAGGAAAGCAGCAAGGTGCTTATACAAAGGTTCATGGAGGAATGGGAATTTCACCTGGCGCATCTTCAATGGGTGAAGCCTTTTCAAATTTAATGCAATATGGCGGTGCTATTGAGCTTGATGAGTCCACTTTCATTTAGTGCGTATGGGACCCACATTTGATAGTTTTACGTACGCATATCACTAGTTGCAAATGATTGATTTTGCGAGTCCCATTGCATGTTTTTGCTTATTAACTTTTTACACATTTGATAGTTTTACGTAGGCATATCACCATTTGTAAATGATTGACTTTGTGGGTCCCATTGCATGTTTTTGCTTGTTAACTTTTTATATAAATACGTGCACCTCTCATTTATGTACCCGCAAGTCACTGCCTGTACTTCCCCTCAAAGTATGTCATCAACACCTCTTTAGATGCCATTGCCAATACCTTGGCCGATCGGAAGTGCCACACAAATGCAACAACCATCAGATCTAGCATGTCTTTCATGTTGGAAAAGATCTCCCAAAGCTAAAGCAACAAGAAGATTACCAAACTGTGTTCTAATTTGTGGATCCAAGAGATATTGGGACAAAGCTTCCATCATCTGCTCAGCACTTGAAGCATCACTTCTGTCATGAACCATTCAAGCATTAAGGGCTATGCTAATTGTACTCTCAAGTGTTGAGTGCAAAAGTTTTACAAGAACTAGCACAAGAACTTTGAATCAGTAATCAGCATTGGAATGTAATATATTAGAAAGAACTAAAGTAGTTGATTTCCAGAGTGCATGCAGTGGCTGGGGATTTTCCTTTGCAAGCTCAAAAATACCTCCTGCATCAGCAACAGCCTTTGACCAACTAGTTTATAGTGGTTTGCTACCTTGGCAATGAAAGGTTTACGAGCTACATGGCCCTGGTGCATTCTCGATGTTCGACGAATACCTTTTCCTAGTGGGGATCGTGCTTAACCTATGTGTGTATTGGGGCATAACAGAGAAATCAACATACTTAGAGGGAATTAAACTGGATGAAGGCATGAGAAGGCCTATTGAAGTGCAAGGAGCTTAATCCATCGAAGTCACATGGATCAATTCTTAACTTGGATTGGACAAGCCAACATTTTGCAAGCCACGACGCAAGCTCAATATACCTCATATATGTCCTCTTACTTTGATGTCCCCCACTTGGGTGACAAGCTGATTACTACTTTGATTATGTTGATCTAAAATTTTTTCTCGGAAGGGGAGGGATTACTCTCTTCTATCTCCAGCACACTCGGATGGGACAGGTGACAACTTTTACGAGGAGTTACGTTACGTCCGCTTATCCAACAAATCTTATGTGGGGCAGCACTGCTCAAATTAATTTTTCTAATCTTTTTATTTTTAAAATATGCCTTATCTCGTTTCTACCTTTTTACTTTTAGAAGCTTGTCATTATTTGTTATTATTTTCATAATAACATATTTGTTCTTTTAAAAGTGTTTGTAGTATCTTTTTAATTTGGTTTTCATAGAAAATTGATGGGCAACGTCATACATTTCACTATGAGACCTTACGATCCGTGATCATTCAGCATCAGGTCTTCTTGGCTCACCATGAGACCTCACGACTTGTGATCATTCAGCATCAGGTCCTCTTGGCTCACCATGAGACCTTGCGATCCGTGATCATTCAGCATCAGGTCCTCTTGGCTCACCATGAGACCTCACAATCCGTGATCATTACGACTGACCGAAAGTTGGCTTCAGCATTAGGTCCTCTTAGCTCACCATGAGACCTCACGATCAGTGATCATTCAACATCAGGTCATCTTGGCTCACCATGAGACCTCACGATTAGTGATCATTCAACATCAGGTCATCTTGGCTCACCATGAGACCTCATGATCCGTGATCATTCAACATCAGGTCCTCTTGGCTCACAATGAGACCTCACGATCCGCGATCATTACGGCCGACCGAAAGGTGGCTTTAGCTTTAGGTCCTCTTGGCTCACCATGAGACCTCATGATCCGCGATCATTACGGCCGACCGAAAGGTGGCCTCAACATCAGGTCCTCTTGGCTCACCATGAGACCTCACGATCCGCAATCATTACGGCCGAACGAAAGGTGGCCTCATCATCATGTCCTTTTGGCTCACCATGAGACCTCACGATCCGTGATCATTACGGTCGACCGAAAGTAGGCTTCAAGTCCAGATCCTTATAGCTCACCATGAGACCTCTCGACACTCGATCCTCATGGCTTACCGTGAGTAGACTTACACCGAAAGGTGTATAAACATCTCGATTTCTTTGCTTCACAGTTGGCTCATCAGCTTCACAACTAGTGCATCAGAGCCTCATTCTCAGCTACCTCATCAGAGCCTCATTCTCAACTCATCAGAGCTTCATTTAGTTGGCTCATCAGCTTCATTTAGTTGGCTCATCAGCTCATCAGAGCCTCGTTCTCAGCTCATCAGAGCCTCGTTCTCAGCTCATCTCAGCTTCTCTCAGCTCATCTCAGCTTCTCTCAGCTCATCTCAGCTTCTCTCAGCTCATCTCAGCTTCTCTCAGCTCATCTCAGCTTCTCTCAGCTCATCTCAGCTTCTCTCAGCTCATCTCAACTTCTATCAGCTCATCTCAGCTTCTATCAGCTTATCTCAGCTTATCTCAGCTTATCTCAGCTTATCTCAGCTTCTATCAACTTATTACTTTATCTCAGCTTCTCGGCATTTCAGTTTCACACCCACGGACTGTGAGGTGTATTATTACAAATTTTAACAATTCAAATGAGGGAGTTGTCACATCACACTCGAAAAACGAGACAACACAAATCAAGAAAAGGCGCGTGTAAATCCACTTTATCACTTGTTTTCGGATGGCAGGCGCGACAAATCTAATCATTACCTACTCAATACTAAATCCTCTTCGGTCGTTACTCGCCCTCGAGGACTTGGGGTCCTATGTACTATATGGTTGACCAAGGCACAACCAGATTATAATAACAACTGGATATCTCATAACTAATTCTGTTATAGAATCATAATAGAGTAACAAAATACACCAAAATGGGCCCAAACTCATTAAGCTCACTACTATGCCTATAAATATAGGACAAATTCTTCCTCCACCCCCATATATTCTTCCTGCACCCCATACCAATGCGGAATTTTCTATTTTACCCTTCAGTTAAGTATAAAAAGACAAAACTAGCCTTCATCTCTCCCACCCTATATTTTTCCCAATTCGAGAAACCCTAAGCTTCTCTCAAACTGCCGCCTTTCGTCCAACCGCAGTCGTTCATCGTCCAAGCTCTCTCCGGTGTGCCAGTGCAACAAAAAGCTTCCTCCATCCGATTCGTTTGCAAGCCATCCGGTTCACACCACCTTCATTCGGTTCAGTAAGCCATTCGTCCTCCCGTTTCTTCAATATTCAAAATCTTTGAAATAATCTTTAATAGAAGCATTAGGTAAGCAATTTGTGATGTTTATTAGCAATTAGTAGGTGATATTGATG
>Ga0099824_1006477_pt1 | contig 16041 bp, 11 predicted proteins | sample SiratrowhiteBW_FD_76837 | JGI IMG/M metagenome (GOLD analysis project Ga0099824, IMG submission 76837) | Root nodule microbial communities of legume samples collected from California, USA - Siratro white BW | ecosystem: Host-associated > Plants > Roots > Nodule | place: USA: California...
AATATTTTCTTTTAACTTATTTTTTTTTTTTTTTTTTTTTTTTTTTTTTTTTTTTTTTTTTTTTTTTTTTTAAATTTTTTTTTTTTTTTCTTATATAACCCTAGGTAATTCATATAATTATGTTCTATTTATTCAGAGAACATTGCAAGCCGAAGCTTAATTGAACAAGGTGATTATTACTGATTTCCATTAATTAAAAAAAGGCTAATAAACTTTGATTGAATAATTTCACAGCTAAACATATGTAACTCAAACCTCGTTAACCTTTTAGTCTATATATATAGGAGCCTTCTTAGCTAGAGTATGCCAATAAAAAAAATAAGAACCAAGATATACGTGGCCTATAATTTTTTTATCTGTACAAAAAATTTTCAAAATTAAAATATAAGATAGACTTTTTAGAGTACCTTTTAAAAATTAAAATTATTATGGATTCAGATAAATGATACCTTGTGGTGTAGGGTTGATTATCATTAAAGAGTTTAAAATTTTTTAAAAGCTTTAATTTTATAGAATTGATGTTTAGAGGTTTCAGCTTAAATGAGTGGCTTATAATATCCTTTAGGGTTATAATATCCTTTACAATGCTTAATTAATTGTTATTCGTTTTCAGTTTCAATATGCCCAAATATTTTATCATTTAATTAAATATTTTTTCTACCAATTTACCATTAAAAGTTTCACGTTTAATTTAAATATTTTTCATCTTTTTTTAAGCTATAGAAGAAATTAAAGCTTTCATGCTGTCTAATTTAATTGAGGTATATGAATCTTAACATGCACCTGTGCACCTGCTAAGAGTTAGACCTTGTATAAACAATTTGATACAATTGACTATGAATACCACTACTTCTAGCAGAAGACAGCGTCCACTATTCAGACTTTGTAAAATTAATTGAATCGGACAAATAGCCATCAGCGTAAGCCAGTTATAGTCTTAAGGCTCAAGTTCAATCAAGTATATTGGTGTTTGAATCCTATAACATATATAAGGTGGGGGATAGCTAGATTACTAGTTTTTTCAGTCACTTGTACGGAACAAGCTTAACTTATTTATATGTTTTATCATATTTTGACTGGTCTTTGTAATCATAAGTCAAAGTGAAAATAGAGAATGATGTTGTGTTGATTTGGTACTGATTTTAGCTCAGGAGAACAACTCATAGCAGGGCAGGAACAATTTTGTCAAGTTAGATGAAGAGTCACCTATTAATTATGACAGATAAAATAGAGGATTTCAAGATTAGTTCATTGCAACACGAGAACATGATCACAAAATCAAAGTAAACTAACATCAACAATTAAGAGAAGTAAATGCTATATATACTTAGAAGTTTTTCAATGCACAAAATTATGTAGGATAGTTTGTTTGAGTCTCTTATCATTGACAACTGGTGAAAGCTTGTATATAATTAAAGTTAGAAGAACTCATTTGTAGTATAGTTGAAAATGTTGTTTGTTGATTTTTAATTATATTTGAGATAGCTGGAAGGGGGCCATATTTTCTGTAGACATAGGGAGAAGACATATCACTCTAACCTATTTGTTTTGGCAGCTATATTTTAATTTAGGGGTTAAATGTAAAAGTATTAGACATAGGCATTGTCATATTAGGTGTGTAGGTATATTAGATGTTGTATATACATTTGTAGGCATATGTTTATTAAGCAAAATTGTATAAGAGCTAAAATACTTCAAACATTCCTTTTATTTATTTATTTTTTATTGTCAAAAAGAATGTTATATATAAATCAAAATTTAAGATATATCTGTTTATTTCTTAATTGATTGAGTGAGGAACAACTATTGAGTTTTTTATGTGTCTTGGGAGTTGTCTTAGTGGTTAAGCTTGACTTGCTTTTGTGCAAGGTGTGAAAAGTAAAACTTTTTACTTCACTGAGAAAGGTCCACGAGGTGAAATAATCATTTTACGAAAATTCAATCTAGGCAACTCTCTCTTGATCTTGTTGTTATACATTATGTCTAATTTTAATATAGTTACATTATCTTAATTCTAGTATTTTGGTAGTTTCTGTTTTGTTTTTTTCTTACGAGACATTTAAGTTAAGCTTGCATGAATACAAACTTTGCTATGCTATGAAGTGAAAAAGATTTTGTAAATAAAGTTGAATGAAAAAATTTATTGGCCTATATAGCTATATTTAAAGTTGGAGTGGCAATGTACCAAAATTATAGATCATACAAATAATTGAGATTATTTAATTAAGATTTAGATAATCTAATATTAGTAATCTTACAATAGTAACTTTATACCTTTATACTTCAATATAGGTCATTTTCTTAAAAGGTTTTGAGTTGTCTTTATTTGATATTCATTTCATAAAATATTAAAAAGAACCAAATGTGAAAAGACGTGTTTGAGTATACCTCCTTTCGTTTTGGGTTTTCCAGCATTTGGAATTCAGAAAACATTTTTTACATTGTTATAATCTTAAATGTTATTGTTTTAGTTTTTAAAAAAAGAAAACACAGAGTGCATTTCTTTACCCTCAAATGAAGTTCACCACTGACTCTATACAGAGAAAATCAACTTCAGTGCCATGAATCTAATTCACACATACACAAGTATCAACATCAAGCAATGAATGCTACATCCCAAAAATACGAAGAACGTTGAGTATGGTATCAGAAATGCGTTTTGGAGAAAGCTGAATTTATTATTTAGCCTGAATTGGCAAGTCCGAAAGCTTATGCCCTTGAACCTTTTTTTTGTTAACAAGATTAAAAATGGAGTAGCTAGACAATCCATTAAAGAAAAAGCAAACAACCTTTGAAGGAAAAATGTTGTAACGTGTATAAATTGTTTTTTAGGCATTTCGGTAACTTAATTTTCCGTGTTTGACCTGCAATTTAAATTAAGATAAATTTAACTACACGCCATCTCTTAAGTATTTTCTGTGTTACCTTTTAAAAAAATGAAATATCATGTTTTAAAGACTTTATTGAATGTAAATATATATAATCCAAATAATATTTTGATTAGAGAGCAATAATAAAAATATTATTTACAAAACAATAATGGCAGAATCTATATGTAATTTTTTAAAGAAAAAATTGTCCGTAAAATTTAGAAATGTCAAAATTAGTGAGCAAAAAATAATTTGTTTATTATATTTATTTTTTTATTTATGGATTTTTAGTAGTGTCATTAGAAAAAAAAAATATATGCATTTTGCAATGTTATATCAACTTAAATATTTTCAAAAATTCACTCGAAATTATTATAGTAAGTATTTAACTTGAGAGTTTATAAATTTTATAATTGATTTCATGTACTAATACTGAAAATAATTTTCTTGATTTCTCATTTTTGCATGGAACAAATTGTTTTGAAGATGACATCACTTTTCTTGACTTAAAAATGTAAACTTTTCCCTGTTGACCTCTGAATGCTTGTAAGCACTCGTTCCATATTTTACTATTTCATTACAGAATTACGTTCGTACAAGCATCAAACAATGAATGCTACTTCCTAAAATTAAGAAGAAAGAATGTTGAATTGAGTGTGGTATGAGAAATGCAAACCTTGAGCTTCTTCTAGAAAACTGAATTTATTATTTAAATTGGCAAGATGGAATCTTCCTCAACACCAACTATCTCCCTCCTTCCTACTACTACATATACAGCCACTTCCTCACTAATCTTCAATTCCACATCTCATCACAAAACATATTATTTCTGAAAGATAGTTTCTGAGGAAAGCTTACTCATCCTAGGCCTCTTGGCCATGGCTTCTGTCATACCCTCTCAAGTGACTGCTAGGAACCTTGCTGAGGCTCGCTCAATAAAGGGTCAGTTATGAATGCATTTTACTTACAATAACTTTACTAAACTCATGGTAAAACTTGGGTCATGTTCCTCAATCATAGTTACTGCTTTCATAAGAAATATACATGTGTGATTATGACATTTGTTCATGTTCTTCCATGTGTTTGTGACTGAACTTGCTATAGAGAAAAACGACATCACTTATATCAAAAATGGAGAACCAAGCAGAGGAAGCGTTGTTGGGACCTGTTCAACAACAAATTGCATCGGTTTGAATCCTCCTCCTGGCCATGAAGCACCCCCCGGTGACTATTGGAGCGGGCATGAAGGAGATCAGCCTGGCGGTGGACCCGGTGATTATGGAGGAGGTGGTTGTGGATTGTATGGAAATGATTTGTATTGTGACGGTGAACCTGGACTAGGTGATTATTGAGGAGGTGATAATGGAAACGGCCATGGCACTGGTTACGGTGGTAAGGCTGGTGGGCGTTTCGGCGGCGGGCCTGGTGGTGAATACAACGGAGGGCCTCGTGGGCTTGGCGTTAAGAGGTATCCGAGAGACCATAATTAGATAATTTGTGAGCAACAGTTATGTTTATAGTGTTCTGCTATGCTTATATGAACACAGACACTTCAAAGATTATTTAACCTAAATAACACTGTTTCTTCCACTTCCTATTCCTGTTGCTCTTAACCACATTCTTATATCATCTCAGCTTATTAAGAAGAGGCAAAAATCACAGCCACACCAGAAAGGAAGCCATAGAAATGGAAACACTATGCATCCTAAAGCTTTAATTTAGTTTACTGTAGGCTGGCAAGTTCAGAGGTTTAAGCTTTAATTATCAGATCATAAATTTTATTATTTGGATCAAACTTTCATTAGTTAATTTGCTAATTCATGGTTCATGCAGTCCACAGAACACTATTCGGAATCAAATCATCAATTAAAATAAAATATTTCGAAAATAAACTTTCAATTACATCGAACTAGTTGAAAAAATTTGAAGCTTTCTGTGAAATTAACTTCTAGGCTTATATAGTTGAAATTTTTGTCCTTGTATCATACAAAATCTGCAATTTCAGTTTCTAAATTTTTGTTCACAATTTAAATTTTTTTATGTTTAATTATTCATAATTTTGAATTTCTACTTTATTATTTGTTATCTTGTTCAATTTTCTTTTTTTAAAAATATATTTATATTTATTAAAGTCCTCCCGTTGCTATTATTTTTTAATTTTATAAAAAATCATAAATGCCATGTATTTTTTTTTCAGTCTCAATGTAATTACAAATGATTAAACTAGAAATTGAATTTAATAATTAAAATCACATACAAAAATTAGAGACGAAGTTAAGAAATATTAAGGAACTAAAATTATAAAAAATTAAATCTAACTAAAAATACAATTAAATTTGATTTCTTAAGGAATCCAATTTGTGTTAATACCAAATTGTTAACTAAAAAAACTAATTCGAAAGTTTTACTATACCAATTATTGGATGGAGTCTAGTCAATTACCTTTTTAGCAACAGTAAAAAAACTATATAAATTGAAAGTATAAATAAGATATTTCACGCTACAATAAAAATTGCATTTACCTACAATAAAAATTCGTATCTAATTGTATGTAATTCAAAATTATCTATAAATTACATACAGATAAAAATTCGTATGTAATATAGTCATATGTAATTTACATATAGATATTATATACGAATTTTTGTATATGAATTTTACATACAGATCTTTCCGTAAATAATTACATATAGATTTAAATCCATATGTAAGTATAAAATATTTTTTAAAAATTATTTATTATTATTATACTATATTATTTATAATTATTGGAATTAATTATTGAGATTATTATTATATTTTTATTATTATTAATTTTAGTATTAATAACAATTACATTATTATTCACCCCAAAGTGGTGACAGGATGATTCGAGCCCAAGTCCTTCAACATACATACACCAACACCAAATTTGTCATCATATAATCATTAATAATATTCTTATAATGACTCTTGTAATTATTACTTTTGTCATATTAATAAGTATAATATTATATTAAAATAATAATATTGTTATTATTAATATTAATAATAATATAAATTATATTAATAACAATATCTTAGATCATATTAATATAATGTTAATTATAATAATAATATTAATAAATATAATATCAAAATAACATGGCATTTATTTGTATGTAAAATCCGTATGTAAAATCTATATGTAATAAATTCGTATGTAAAATCCGTAGATAATTACATACACATTTTACATACGAATCTGAATCCGTAGGTAACAAATCCGTATGTAAAATCCGTATGTAATAAATCTGTATGTAAAATTCGTATATAATAAATCCGTATATAAAATTCGTATTTAATACTAGATTTACCAATAGATAAAAATTCGTATGCAATAATCTGTATGTAAATCAAGATTTTCTTGTAGTGTCAACCTTATATAAAAGTTAAGATAAAAAATAATAAATGCATGTTCTATGATTTTCACATATATAAATAATATGATCATAAATAAGGATAACCTTTAAATAAATATATAAAATTAATAACTCACAAAAAAAATTAGTCTTACAACTTTTTAAGTCTAATAAAAAATTATGTCTTAATTAATACATAAATTTTATTCAGAATAAATATAAATCTTGAGAAACAAATTTTGATCAAACAATTTAAATATTACTCCTTTATATCCTCTAGTGTAATCATAAACTCGAGATTGCCTAACCTCTTTTAGGAATAAGGACATTATTAATCACTTTGAAACTTTTTTGCAATTGGTTTGAGTAAGAATTCTAACATAGTTTGAAAAGGGATGTCGTTGGCAATAGTGTGAAAATTTTGGAAACATAGAAATAAAATTGTTTTTAGTAACGGGAAGGTGGATGAGGTTGAGATTTTTGCAATGACATAAGTGAAAGCGTGGTATTGGGCTAAGACTAGTAGGCAGAAAATACACTACTCCTTTTTGGACTGGTTCCTTAACCCATGAGAATTTTTACTAGAGCTTAGGTAGTGATTGTTGAAGAGTGCTGGTTGATCTCTCATTGTAAATCCATACTAAGCGTACTCGGGTTCGTGAGGAGGCAGGTAGAAAATGAACTAGTTTTGTGTTGTATTTACTTGCAGGTAAAGCATGACAGTTCTAAACTGATAATAAATTTGCATACGAAAAAGGAATGAGGTGTAGTAGATTTTATGATAAAATGTAATGTGGTGCTAAAGTTTGGAGACAAGGATGGTAGGAACTACAATATATCAGATTATGTTAGAATATAGCTACGAGAATATCATGCCTCCATTTTAGTTAACATGGCATGTTATTTGTCATTTTAATCTTGAGCTTTGACAAAATGTTGATTCTGTATTATTGCTGTTATCTGTTTTATAATTAGAGTTTTATTATAGCTGTATAAGTATGTTTTATAATAGGATTGGAACACCTCTAAAGTATTTTTATTAATTTTATTCTTCGTCGTTAAAAAATAAATAAACAAACTCGAGGTTGCGTATTTTTTTTATATAGTGAGTTGTTTGTTGGATGATTTCAGTTTTTGAACCTAGAGGAATGTTATAGACTTTTTTTTATGTTTGGTATGAAAATATATTATTTTATATATTCCTGAAGGTTTCTAAAGGGGGTGAAGATGGGTAAAAAGAACCACTTCCAGATGCGATTTATAATACAAAGGATAAATGGTTAGACAAACTAACTATTGTGATATATGTTAGTATGTAAGGTAAAAATTTAATATTAGTTTTCCAGAAGCATTCAATCATTATATATCTTAAGTGGAGATGTAAAACCTTTAATAGGATTGATGTGTAATAATTCATTTGTTGAATGTGATTATATGTTTAATAGTTAGTTCAATCTGTTTGTGTTTGTAATTTAGATATAATTATACTAACTATTGTGTATAATCAATAGTTAGAAATATTATCTTCTTATATTTTCTTTTTTTATCAATTAGAAATTTCTTTTTAACAATATATATATATATATATATATATATATATATATATATAATTAGTTAATTAATTTTTATTTTATTAATATTATTATTTTTGTTTTAAATAATCATATATAATTTTTATATTTATAAATATGTTTTATTCATAACATCAATATATTATTATTATTATTTTATTTATTGTATTATTATTATTATTATTATTATTATTATTATTTTATTTAGTCACAATGATTTTTTAAAATCGCTCGATTTATTTTTTAATGTTCAAATCTTAACTAAAATATAAAATACTTTTAAAATGATAACTTAATAACATAAATTAAAATTTAAGTTTTTTTAGTTTTTATTTGAAGATAAAAATAAAATAATTAATATATTTATTTTAAATTATGACATGTAAAAGTTAAAGAGAAATAATAAAGATGAATAACCTAAGAGAACAAAATGCAAAGAAGAAGAGAAAGAGATAAGGGAGAGAGAAAAAGAAAAAGAAAAGAAAGAATAATAACAAATGAAACCTAAGATTTAATAATAAAATATTATTCTTTTTATAAATAAGAGTGTGAAATAAATGTATTATCATTAGTCTAATTTTAACGGAAACGTGGCTGTTGAAACGGAATGAAACTGACTCTTAGTTAGTTAGAAGTCAACTTGAATTTCAGTGTACTTGGACCTTTCACTTAGTGTTGAACGTTGCTCAATGTAACGTTTACAATAACAGGTTTTCATGGCAAAATATTAATGATGCTTTTCAAATGTGGTCCTGTTCACTCACTCGCATGTAATTTTTTATATTTTTTCTTGCACTATATATAGGGTTTCCCTTGAACCTTTAATCCATCTCAAGTTTTGTTATGATTATTAACAAAATGAATCTCAAGCTTTTTATTTTGATGTGTGTTCTGTCCGCGGTGATTGTCATCGCTGCGGTTGTGGCTGATGAGCATCCTCAAGAAGAGAGAAGAGGTAGGAAGCTCTCAAAGCTTTATTTTAGGTTTTTGAGAGTGCAGTTTATTTTTTCGTCAATTAATAAAAGTATATAGAAACGACATGTCAATATAGTACTCCATATTTGTGATGCCATAAGATTAATGAAAGTTCAGAAGTGCATTCCTATTTCCACTTATTTGGTGCATGAAATGCATGGGAAATTGACGTGTTTTAAAACCTTTGTTGATGACGTTGTAGGAGCAACTGGAATTGACGAAAAATTTAGTGGATGCGAGGAGGACCAGGGATGTAAGTATTTAGTTTCCTTTTCCTTTTGTTTTGCTTTAGTTAGTTGGAATATTTGGTAATGATGGTAATTTGAGGAAATAAACATGATACATGAATCTTAAATGTGGCGGTTATGCAGTTTTGAGCGGTAGGAAATTGGTGTCAAATTATGGTACCGATTGTAAAGGAAAGGGAGGAAAAGGAGGTGGTGGACATGCTGGTGGTGGACATGCTGGTGGTGGAGCTGGCGGTGGCCAAGGAGGAGGAGGTGGATCAGGAGGTGGTGGTGGTAGTGGTGGAGGTGGAGGTGGAGGTTGGGGAGGTGGTGGAGGTGGAGGTGGAGGTGGAGGTTGGGGAGGTGGTGGAGGTGGAGGTGGTGGAGGTGGAGGTGGTGGAGGTGGAGGTGGAGGTGGTGGTGGTGGAGGTGGAGGCGGTGGTGGTGGAGGTGGTGGTAGTGGAAGCGGTGGTGGTGGAAGCCATAGAGGAAGAGGCAGTGCCGGTAGTGGCAGTGGAAGAGGAGGTGGTGGAAGCCAAGGACGAGGAAGCAGTGCTGGTGGCAGTGGAAGCGGAGGTTGTGGAAGCCAAGGACGAGGAGGCAGTGCTGGTGGCAGTGGAAGCGGAGGTTGTGGAAGCCAAGGACGAGGAGGCGGTACCCGTTGTGGCAGTGGAAGCGGAGGTTGTGGAAGCCACGGAGGTGGAGGTAGTGGAAGTTGTGGAAGTGGATCAAGTGGTGGAGGAAGTTGTGGGGGTAGTGAAGGAGGCAGAGGAGAGTACGGTGGTGGTGGAAAAGGTGGCAAAGGAGGAAAGGGTGGCGGAGGAGGAGGAGGAGGATATTGAAATAGTATTAAAGAAGGGTATGACATGCAGAATAAAGGAGAATGACGTGTTGCTTTATATGAAACCAAACCAAAGTCCAGAGTTAGACAACAACTTAGTTCTTTCCTGAACTTAAATGTAGCTTTCAATATCATAATTGGTTTCACTGTCCCCTTTTATTGTAATATTTAAGTTGATATTGAATGAATATAATATCACTTACTTGAACAGGTATCCTCTTAATTTGGTAACGTTGTGTTTATATGGATAATTATAGCAAAAAGATGAAGATATAAATTTGACCCGACAAAATGAAGGAAAAGAAAAGTTAATAATACAAAATGTAATTAAATTTTAATATGAATATATTTTTTTAACCTTTTTAGTGTCCAAATTGTTATGAGGATACATCAGGCTTTAACTAAATCAATATATTATCAAACTGAAAGTTTTAGAATTTTTAAAAGTTGGATGAAAAAGAGATGTTTTGGTCCTATTTATCATTGCATCTAATTTTAATAAGATGTTTAAATTCAGATTTCTATCTATATTCATTAACTTCTATTATTTGGAGTATTAGAAAATAATCATATGTTTAAGTAATTTTAATTTATGACAATATCTTAAATTAAATTTATTAACGACAAAATCAAAATTTTGTCAAGTTAAGTGGTCTCTTGGATGGATTAAATATAATTTAGAAAGTAAATCGAGACCTATGACAAAGGTAAAAAGTAGGGATATATTAAATATAGCCAAAAGCATAAATTCTATTTTGAAGAGAGCATATTTCTTATCCATTTGTGTTCTTTTTAAAACAACAGTTGAAAAGACCTATGTCTGAAACCAAGGTGAAGGCTAGGAACATGGTGGAGGCCGAGGACACGACGAAAGAGGGCATAGAGAAATAGGAGTGGCTTAAGGCCCGCAACTGTTTCAGATTTCTTATAATAAATTACTAATATTTAAAAAAAATTAAAAAGTCAAAGAATTTTACTTATCAAAATTTTGTAATTTATCTTTTCCTTCTCAACGGAGTGATATTATCTCTTTATATATCGTATCATTGTTTAATTCTTCTACTTCTTTTCTTATTTCTTCACTTATCTCATTTCTTCCTGTGTCTCTTTGTGTATTTATGCGCGTCTTTTACTTTAAGATTTTGAGCAGTAGATTGATTCACAAAGAGTTTGTGTTCATTTTTACTCATTTTGAGTGCATCAATATTAAGTAAAAATAATATGAGATTGATCAATTGATCTCAAATTTTTTTTATTATTGTTTAATTAATCTTAAAATAATTTATGCAGATTAAAAGAAGATAATTTAGAAGTTACAAATTATATACCAAAGGACAGGATCGAAAGATAATATCATAATAGAAGACTTGAGACTCTACGATTAAATTTATTGTCTTGACAATCAGGTTTTATCTTTTTAACTTAGACTTATTTTATATACAAGTTAGTGTGATATATATTATAATTTTTAATTTTATATAAAAGTATACAAATATAGCAACTAGAAAATTTGAATCATGTTATTGGATCTTGATGGCTTAGATTTATTTTTAGAATTAAATATCTTAAAAGAGATTATATAAAAGAATAAATTATTTTCCAAATGTATATATAACATATAGAATAATGTTAACAATTCCAGTATCAGTTGCTTTAGCTGAAAGGAGTTTTTCAAAACTTAAACTAATAAAATCTTATTTAAGATCAACAATGTCTCAACAAAAATTAAACTAAATAGACTAGCTTTATTGTCTAATGAAAAATATGTTTTAAATGAAATTAATTATGATAATTTAATAGATAATTTTGTATCATAAAAAGCTTGAAAAATAAATTTTAAATAAAAATATCATAATTTTAATTATTTTATTAATTTAAAAAATGTTTCATTTTTTTATTCGCTTTAGGCCTTTTAAAGCCTTGAACCCACTACAAAAAGGGACCATGAAAAAGATGCGGAGATGATGTCATAAACATAAAGTTAGATATATATGCTGAAGATTTCAATTAAGTGTTTCTCACTAACCTGCCAATTTCCGTTCAACCATTTTTTAATCATTTGATAGTATGTTATTGCCTTTAACAAATAATACAAATAATAATAATAATAATAATAATAATAATAATAATTAACAAAAGCGTAACAAAAAAAATTAAGACATACAAATTTACTTTAAATTAAAACAAAATAATATAATGATAATAATAAGAATATTTTTATTTAAATTCATATGAATTTAATTTAAATAATAATAATAATAAGAATAATTTTAATTAAATTCATACTGATTTAATTTAAATAATAATAATTATTATGAAAACAAAATTATAATTAAATTCATATAAATTAAATTAAAATAATAATAACGATTTTAATAATAATAATGATAATAAAATTATTATTTTTGAAAAAAACTAATATTTTAACAAATATAATTAAAATAATAATTTTTATAAATAAAAATAATAATATTTAATAATACAATATTAATTATTCAATAACAATAAATAACTTAAGTTAGTTACATTCCACTATTATTAATTTTTCACTTAACAATGAAAAGACACTTTTATTATCACTATTATTTCTACAACCTAGATTATTCTACCAAAACACTGCTCTAATAATTAAAAAGGGTTTTTAAGAAATAAGGGCTTAAAGAAGTGATAGGGCAATATTGATGGTAGTCCTCTATCTATTTTACGGTGAAACAATATGAAGAAATATGAAAATGAATTTAAGTCCGGTTTATATTTATCGTAATTTTTTAATTAAAATCTTCAGGATGTTATTTTTATTTGGTTAATTTGAAATAATATATAGTTAGAAAATTTTATTAATTTAAAATGGTATTTAATTGATATGATTTATCTATTTTGGTAAAAAAATTAATTTTTTATCTATTTTAAACATTAGTGTGAAAAAATACATCGAACTAAACAAAAATTATGTTCGGAATCGCAAATCAACTAGAAATGAGGTTTTTCAATAGTTTACAAATTAAGCTTAAAGTTCACTTCTAATACATTTAAATGTGTTTACGATTTCAGCAACATTTGCAGCCCATTCAACCACATCATCTGCATCTTCCCCCTTGTCCCCAATCTCCCGCGTGTCCTCTTTCATAGTGTCTTCAACTTCCATTTTAAGTCTAGGACATTATCTTTTCAAGTATTGTCTTAAAAAAAGCACGATAAAAAATGTGTTCCCTTCAAAATAGAGTTCATGCTTTTAGCTAGATTTATTATCATATCATCATACTTCTTACTCTCATCATAGATCTAGATTCATTTTTTCAATTATATTTGATTAGATTCATTTTTTCAATTATATTTGATTATCCAATAGACTACTTGAGAAAATTTTAGTTTTGTCACTAATAAATTTAATTAAAGATATTGTCATAAATTAAAATTACTTAAACATGTGGTTATTTTCTAATATTTCAAATAATAAAAGTTAATGAATATAAATACTCATATTTATTAGCTATCTCTTCAATTCTGAATTTAAACATCTTATTAAAATTAGATCCAATATGGTAATATATGGTATATGTCTGACCAAAACATCTCTTTCTCATCCAACTTTTAAAAATTCTAAAACTTACAATGTGATAATATACATGTATCCTCATAACAATTTCGATACTTAAAAGATTAAAAATATATATATTCATATTAAAATTACATTTTGTATTATTAACTTTTCTTTTCCTTCATTTTGTAGGGTCAAATTTATATCTTCAGTTTTTTTTCCTATAATTTATCCGTATAAACACAACGTTACCAAATTAAGAGGATACGTCTTCATGTAAGTGATATTATATTCATTCAATATCAACTTAAATATTACAATAAGACGGGACAATGAAACCAATTATGATATTGAAAGCTACATTTAAGTTCAGGACAGAACTAAGTTGTTGTCTAACTCTGGACTTTGGTTTCATAAGCAACACGTCATCCTCTTTTATTCTGCATGTCATACCCTTCTTTAATACTACTATTTCAATATCCTCCTCCTCCTTCTCCGCCGCCCTTTCCTCCTTTTCCCGGCTCATCTCCTTTGCCACCTTTTCCACCACCACCATACTCTCCTCCGCCTCCTTCACTACCCCCACCACTACCCCCACAACTTCCTCCACCACTTGATCCACTTCCACAACTTCCACTACCTCCTCCTCCTTGGCTTCCACCACCTCCGCATCCACTGCCACCCGCACTGCATCCTCCTCCTTGGCTTCCTCCACCGGCACTACCTCCACCTCCATGGCTTCCACAACCTCCGCTTCCACTGCCACCACCGGCACTGCCTCCTCCTTGGCTTCCACAACCTCCGCTTCCACTGCCACCACCAGCACTGCCTCCTCCTCCTTGGCTTCCACCACCACCGCTTCCACTACCACCACCTCCACTACCACCACCTCCACCTCCACCTCCACCACCTCCACCTCCACCTCCACTTCCACCTCCACCTCCACCTCCACCACCTCCACCTCCACCTCCACCTCCACCACCTCCACCACCTCCCCAACCTCCCCAACCTCCTCCTTCTCCCCAACCTCCAGCACTACCACCTTCTCCTCCACTCCCACCGCTACCTCCAGCACTACCACCTCCTCCCTGGCTACCGCCACCTCCACTACCTCCAGCACTTCCGCCACCACCATAACCTCCATCCCCACCTCCTGGGCTTCCACCTCCTCCACCACTACTACCACCACCTCCTGATCCACCGCCAGGTCCACCACCAGCATGTCCACCACCTCCTTCTCCTCCCTTTCCTTTACATTTGTCGGAACCATAATTTGACACCAATTTTCTACCGCTCAAAACTGCATAACCACCACGTTTAAGATTCATGTATCATGTTTATTTCCTCAAATTACCCCATTTGCAAATATTCCAACTAACTAAAACAAAACAAAAGGAAAAGGAAACGAAATACTTACAGCGTCCCTGGTCGTCCTCGCATCCACTAAATTTTTCGTCAATTCCAGTTGCTCCTGCAACTTCATCAACAAAGGTTTTAAAACTCGTCAATTTTACATGCATTTCATGTACCAAATAAGTGGAAATAGGAATTCATTTCTGAACTTTGATTAATCTTATGGCATCACAAATATGAAGTACTATATTGGCATGTCGTTTCTATATACTTTTACTAATTGACGAAAAAATAAACTCCACTCTCGAAAACCTAAAATATGAGAAATTCCTACCTCTTCTCTCTTCTTGAGGTGGTTCATCAGCCACAACCGCAGCGATGACAATCACCGCGGACAGAACACACATCGAGATAAAAGGCTTGAGATTCATTTTGTTAATAATCATAACAAAACTTGAGATGGATGAAAGCAAGGTTCAAGGGAAACCCTATATATAGTGCAAGAAAAATATAAAAAATTGCATGCGAGTGAGTGAGCTGGACCACATCTGAAATGCGTCATTAATATTTTAGTTCTTTTGCACGTATTTTTAGGCCTTCTCTAACTTTGCCATGAAAACCTGATTTTCTAAAGTACATTGAAATTCAAGTTGACTTCTAACTAATAATCAGTTTCATTCCGTGTCATAACCCACATTAGGTTTTAAACTTGAGGGTGGATACTTCGACATCCATAAACTAAAATATCTCTACTACAACTCAAAATATTGATGTTTTAATTAAATCTGTTTTATTTTTTAACTTAAAATACCAATATATATTATTATATTATTAAAATAAGGTGTGAAAGTATTACCCTTCTTCTTTAAACTTTCTTCGTTATCATTACTGAAGAAGCAGTTTTCTACTTGATCTGATGTTCCGGGGAAACTTGAATGCGCGTGTTCACGAAAGAGAAGGATGATATTCCGAACCTCAGCATGTCATCTACGTCAGCGTTCCTAACTTTCTTTCAGTCAAACAAAGAGAAAACCATCAGAAGAGGACACCGGAAAGAGGGGTCAAACATCAGGAACAGTTTATGGGTTTCACGTATGCATGTCGGTGATTGTACTTTCATTTTGACACTGAATTTTATTTCATAAAATAATATATATATATATATATATATATATATATATATATATATATATATATATATATATATGTGTAAAAAATAATATATAAATGTTTTATATGTGTATAGAATAAGAAAGTTGTGTAAAAATTTCAACATCTATATATAT
>Ga0099824_1006479_pt1 | contig 16032 bp, 10 predicted proteins | sample SiratrowhiteBW_FD_76837 | JGI IMG/M metagenome (GOLD analysis project Ga0099824, IMG submission 76837) | Root nodule microbial communities of legume samples collected from California, USA - Siratro white BW | ecosystem: Host-associated > Plants > Roots > Nodule | place: USA: California...
AAAATAGAAAATAAATTAAAATTAATGTTCAAAATATGATATTTAATAGTGTGAAGGAAATGTTTCATAAGAGTATGGATAGGTTAGTTAATGTTTTAAGCTTTAAAGAAATTATATATTCCGGTAAAATGAATATAATAGGATTAAGTTAATTTTATAAGATTAAATTATATTTTAAAAAAAATTATAACTCTATCAACTAATTGTCAATTCATTTTAAAGAATAGTATAGTTATAATAAAAAAATTGTATTTATAAACAAAAAACTAAATAAATGATAAAATATTAAATATAAGATGAGTGTACAGACCTTTTAGATAAAGATGGATTACCTCTACTTGTTTATTTTTAATTTTATCCTTTATACAGACATTTTAATTACAGGGGTGCCTATCAATCAACTTTTAAGGGTCACTCTGCCGATAAATATCTCCCACTAGTGAACCCAAGGACCCAAGCCCCAACACTATATCAAGTTTCGTTTAAGACAATAAATATCTCTCTCATAAAGTGTATATTGTTTTTAATTTATTATTTTTAATCTATATACTAAAACTCGAGTAAACTCTCCAACAAAAGTTTAGTTTCATTATTTTCTATATGTTGTTTCGTAATTATCCATTATTTAGGGTTAACTAAAAATATTGGGTTCAATTGAGACACTTAATTACATCATATAGCCAACTATATAATCATTTTTTTTAGCCAAGAATTTAAGTTGGATTGATGTAATCACAAGCTTACCAATATCTAAGTATGATGATAATTGATTTAGAATATCTCTAGTAAAACCAATAAACTATTTTATTTTATTAGTTTATAGATTAGTTTAACCAATATAGATTTAATTAGTTTACAAGCTAACATAGCAGTGTTTAATAAAATATATCAAAACAACCTATTTTAAAAGCTTTTAACTTAGAACATCCCCGATATGATATGAAAAATAAAACTTTAAGTTTTAAATAAATAACGAGTTATAAAAAAATACTCTCTCTCTTAAAAATATATATTTCTTTCAATTAATCGAATAAAAATTAAATGACAATATGAATATTATAAGATCCTCGTATTAAAGTTAAAATTATAAAAAGACATTACTGTCTCTTATTTTTTAATACATTTCTTTATTATGTTTAATTTCCTTTTACCTATTCAATTATTACTTAGATTATAGGATTGTTTTTTTTATTAGTTTGTGTTTATATAAAGTAAGTAAGAGAAAGTTTCTGTAAAACAAACACATAATAGTATTATGACCCAATTGTTAATATAATCCTTAAATATGTGAAATATTATTAAAAATAAATAAAATATTTATTTTAATTGTTAAATATATAAAAAAAATTAGTGTTATTGTCAACAGTTTAAAAGACACACATATTCTAGTGATAATTTTTATTTCAAGGTTTTTATTAATAGCTAATTAAGCTAACAGTATGTTTGACAACTTAACTATTTTAATTAAATTTTAATTTTTAGTTTAGGAAATGAAAAAATTATGTGGTTTTATTAATTAATGGTATTTATTTAGTAAATAAACGTAACTTTATGTTTTTAAATAAGGTGCGTTTGAAACCATAAGTTCTAGGTTTTAAATTTTTGTTTATTTTTTCTTAAAACATTTGTTAACCCTTTTAATTTATATCCTTCCCATTAAAAAGACATTGAGTGGCCTACCATGGTGACAGGAGATTCTGTAAACCATTTTTCTCCACTACTATTCACACTTCACTTTTTCTAAGTTTTAGATAGACCAAACAATTAATTGCAAAGAAAACAGCATACATGATAGTGAAAGGACCTAAATTTGACCTAATTAAAGTAATTTTCTTTTTTCTGGAAAGATTTGTTGATATAAACATGTTTTAATTTTCTTTGGTTGTTTACTTACGTATTTATCAATTATTGTAACTAATGAAGTACACTGCTATATGAGTTGAAAATATGATGCCATGTTTTTTTTTTTATATATATATATATATTTACGTTTAATGAAGAATAAACTTTTATATATATATATATATATATATATTAATGTTAACTATTGAAGTTTAACCCTTCAAACCAGTATTTTAGTTTTAAGTGTTGCAGAAACATGTTTTTTTTTTACAAATAACATTTAAAATAAATAAATGTTTTTAATTAATATATTAACTATATTATAATTAAGTTTATAGTAAATATATTTGAATTTATAATTTTTTTAACCACTTACATATAATAAACATTCACTACAAGAAAAAATGATTTTATAGGGTAACAACCAAAATCTGTGAGTAAACTTACGGGAATTGAGTTCGTGGATAATTGAAGTCATAAGTAGTATCCATCAATTTCAGTCTATAGGTAATACCCACCAACTTCAGTCTATGAATAATACCCACCAACTCCAATCCGTGGATAATATGCACCAACTCCAATACGTGAGTAATATCTACCACTAACTCCAATCCATGGGTAATGTCAATGCGTACATTACACACCAAGTATGTACATTACACACCAAGTATAATATGTGGATAAATCCGTAGATAATCCTTCATGCATCAAAATGTTTATTTTAATTGAATTATATGAAACATTCAAAATATTCAACATATTAAGTAATCTAATATATCTGAATTTAACAATCGATAACCAATCATATTAAAAATAATCAAGCATCATTCAATATACTAGTAAAAAATAAAATCCATATTTAATTTCAAATTGAAGCATAATATATATATAGTTGAAGTCTCATCATGCAAAGTAAGTCAAAGATAATATAATTTCAAAGTAAAGTAAACTTGAAATATAATCCACAATGCAAATAAACTAGAACCATAATCAAATATTCAAAATCTAAAAATCATAATAGTCTGCACAATGTCCAAATTATCCATGCTCATTTTGTTATTTATTGGGTGGTTGCTCATGCTCATTTTCTTGTTGGCTGGAGGATTGTTGTTGTGGCTGCTGTTCAACTTCTTGTTTAAATGCACTTCTTGCATGAGGTGGAAGCATATAAAGAACCACATTAACCAATGTTTTTATCTATTGACTAAGTTTATCATTGTTTTCCCTAAGTTATTTTAGCTTCCAAGTTTGTTCTTAACCATGAGAGAACGTCAAAGGTTCATGATACGTTAGACTATGAACCAGATTTAAACTTACGAGCAAGCTCTCTAATCTCGTAAATTCAACCTTTTTTTGCCATCTACAACAAGAAGTCAACTTTCAATTCTTAATTTGTCTTCCTCTATAGAATCTAGGAGAATGATTAAGAGTATAATGTAAAATTAATAAGAATTAGAAGTTAAAATTAAATATACTCATAATTATAAAAATTAAAAAAAATATATTCTAAAGATTAATTTTCTTTTTACACTATAAAAGTATGAATTCTCGTTTGAAATTAAAGATTCAAATTTATTGTGTAAATGTTCAGTGTTCAACATATGTTTAAGCAATTATATAAACTGAATTAATCAAGCTCACAAAAAGAAGAAAATAAAATATTTAGGGTAAGAAATAAAAACACTTTAGAATTTGTAAATACATTAACAAGAACCAGAGGAAACATGTGTATCCAACTTTTTTTATGATAACCAAAAATTATTATAACTATTAAAATTAAAAGTATTATTAAATTTCAAAAAATTTTTATAAAAAATTAAGATTTTGATCTTCTTGTTCGCTACATTTTGTCATTGATTATCATACTACTGAAAAATTATTCTTGAAAGCCCATGATGGATGCCTTTTCTCAAGCTCATCTAGTTACATTCCAAAAGGAGATAGATTCAAATATTTATTTACATTCTAGTTTGCTGAAAAGATTTTTGAACAAGACAAAAGTCTGACAGTTGTTAACTAAATGTATTAATGATTTATCTTTTAAAAATCAGTAGCTTGTTTTCGGTTAAATTACAAGGCTTTGTCAGACCATTTGACATATTTTCACTCAGATAATTAGCAAAATTTAAGCTTGCGGGTTAATGATTTGAATGATAAATTAATGGTTACATTCGCAAAATTTGTTTCAGCAAACACTGCCACAACCTCAGCGCTGAAGAAAGATAGTTTGTAAAACCAAAAATTACAGCCCCAATGGAAGAAACAGGGCAGAATACAGACAATACAGGAACCTAAATATTTCCACTTTCATCAAAGCTTTTTCTCTTGGCCTCATTTGTTGTATTCACAACTCAACTTGAAAACTCTCATCTTTAATTTATACTGCAAAAGGACATTAGCAGCACCACCAGCAGGAATTGTTAGAACCACTGGATTTACAAAGGCATCCAATATCAAATCCGGTTACCTGAACAGTATAGGTAAACTTATACTGTTCAGGTATCATGCCTTAACAAACTCAAACTGTGTCGTAGGATATCCAGCTTCTTCGACTGCAGGGTGGCTGCAAGTTTTAAAATTCAAAACTAATGCAATGATGACTTTACATCAAGACAGAGTACTCTCAACGTATTCCATTGCTTTCCTCTTCACAGATTCAATACGTTCATCATCACCTTGGGCTTTCTCAAAAAACTTTTTGAACAAGAACTGTCAATCAAGACAACAATGTCCAAATGAGTCCGAGCGGAAAAACACGAAACATCAGCAGAAGTAGTAATATACAAATGTCACATACCTTCATTTTTTTAGGTGGGAGACTCAGACTAACAGCCCTTTCAAACAGCGCACGAATTATATCTTCGTCCTTATGTTGAATTTCCTATCAAAATAATACACAAAGGGATGTTAGGATCAAAATAATATTAATACAAAAAGAAAATGAGGTAGAGAATAATGTACTTGATCAAGATAAACACTCCATAAGTCTGTTCTCTTTGGGTACTCCCGACGAAATTTTTTAAACAAGGATCGCCCTCGATCTGGAACGCCAACTTTGAATTCAAGAATAGCTGTCTGAGAGAAAAATTTAATATGCTTATGTTTCGGAAGGCTTAACGAAGCTCGATCGATGATAGGTTGGATTCCATCCTGGTTTTGCTTCAAAAGACTTTGTATACGCCTCAACCAAACCTAAAACCCAGCGCAGAATAAGTTCCACAAACATTTTAACTAGACCAAAAGAGTAGTATGTTATACTTAAAAGTTACAATACCTTGCATGAATGCTTGAACTTCTTTGTCATTTTATTGAGAAGTTCATCGGCTAAATTATGCTGTTCGGTCCTCTCGTACATTCCCAATAGTGCTAGATAGACCTTTTTGTGATCATTGTATTGTAGAGCTCTTTGGAATACTTTCATAACGACCTCCTACACAAAAACACTAATTAAGGATTCCACATAACAACATCGGTGAACAAGCAAAAACTGAAATTGCGCGTTCTCCTCACCTCTCTAGGGTTGCCATACTTATTTTCCAAATAAAAGTAGGCCTTCCAGATGTTAAGCTTCTCGTTCTCTTCTCGGATATTTATGGTCATCAAAGCTCTTCAAAATTATGGATTCATGTGAGTAAGAAATTGTGAAGTCAGCTGACTATGGTAATATGATATTCACATGGATGTATTCTGCCAGGTTGAAGGGAAGAAATACACTGTTTGCAAACAAAAACTTCAAAGAATACAATCATAAGAAACAACAAACTACATGAATCATGACTTTTCCCCACTTTTATGATGTATAAAGATATTAGTAAGCAATTGATGTGCCTAGTCTCTAGTCGCTCTATTTCAATATTTTATTAACAATGACAACATATGGAAATCATCATTTAACCCATCTCATTTAAAAGAATCTATTTATTTAAGTGCTCAATCTTCATACTTCAGAGAGTATGAAGGAGGCCTTTCAGATACAACAAATCTTATCATGTCTATGCAGTATAGTCAAAATTAAATGTTTTAAGTAACTGTTGAACAATATAACTTCTAGGGTTTACCATCTTGATGATATAGCAGCTTTGGTTGATATAACTGTTGGGTTTGAAAACTTGTCTCGAGTTTTCAATTTTATTTACAAAATAATTACAAAAACATGTTCTTTTCACTTGTTTACTACTTTCAAAGTTTTCCATATGAGATAGTAAACAAAATCACCAATTCCATATAAATATTAAAACCAGAACACAAATAAAAAATGTGGTTCTTTAATAATTATTTGTTAAAAATAGGTTAGCTTATAAGATTACTTGCTTATGCGAAAACAGTCTTCCTTCGATAGAAGGTTCAATGTCTAATAGACAATAATTGACCAAAAAGTAAGCTAGAATAAACAAAAAGAGATCTGGTAAAACCCTCTTTTGCCATTGATCTGCATTAGCATAGGATTATGTTTACGACACCCAAAAAAAGCCCAGGATTAGCCAAATTCAATGAACTTTAATAACGTCAAGTTTGAATTTCATAATCATTCAAAGATCCAAACAAAAAATTATAGTTCTTCAGATATACCTTTCGGCAATTGCACGGGCTTTCTCAACAGCAGCCACAGAAATCATGAAATCCATGTATTTTATCCAGATGAAACTGCTATTTGGAGAGCTTCTAATCAGCTTTTCAAACTCATCGGCAGTTCTAGGTACATCCTCCTCCAGTAATCTTTCCTCGGCTGCCCTTATTGCTTCTCCCTGTACAATATACTTCCTAAATTTTAGAGATTAAAAAGAAAATAAGAAGAAAAAACAAATGAGCTAGCATTTTATAAAAAGAAAATGCCCAATAACTACGCATTATATGGACCTTTCTTCCTTTGCTTTATTCTTTTCATGCCTTTTATGTTTTTCATTTATAATGACCTCTTCATTTGCATGCTCGTAACTATTAGCATTATTTACATCAATTTGATCAAAGTCATCTAGGAAAACGTCAAGTGGTGGAATGTCTCCCCTATCTTCTGCTCGTGAAAGAATTGGGAATTGATTAATTTCATCCTCAACACCTATAGTTGAGGTTTCAAGCAAACTACTATGCATAGAAGTTATAGACTTCATTCCATCTGCAATAAGTTCATCTGATCCTTCCTTGGATGCTATCTGAAGTAATGTTCATCCCTCATATATGAATTCTTCCTCCCCAAGGAAATTCTGTGTCTTTCTTCATCCACCTGATGATAATTACGGAAATGCAAGTAATTAGCAATTTACTTTAATACACACTGATCAAGCAAGAAAGCCTAGCTGACATCTAACAAATAAGAATTCAATATTTCAGTCAATTTAATGATAATTAAGATATAAATTAGAGTTTGAACAAGTTAACAAACCATTTAGAAGTGTTCTAGTTATTTATCAACTTTGTTATGCCTCACCAAATTTACAACTGCTTTCATTCATTATAAATTATATTCAAGCAACTTGTCCAGATTTCCATTGGATTCCAATTTTTCCCTTGTGGATTTTAGGTTGTCTGCTAGATCTACTGTTATTATGGTGCAACTTTCTGAATCGTCAATATATTCATCTGAGTGGATAGAAGAAACATATTACAGGATACAACAGGTCTCATGCAAAGCATTTCCGATTGTAAAATATACACAGAAAGAAAAATAAAAACAATCACATTTACAGCTAGAAGTTCCTGTTCACATTAGCACCAACAGGCATATAATCTCCTGGAAAGAACATAGAACCCAGTAGCATATCTAAAGCTTTTTATATCTGATTTACCTTTAATATTCTTGCATTTACTCTCTCTCCAGCTTTATAGTCTGCTTCAATATTCTCAATCTGATTATCAGAAATTTCTGATACATGGCATAATCCAACCTAGGTAATTGAAGAAGCATAATCAAGTGAGCTCACAGAACCAAGTTGATCGCTGTCCCTTTTTTAAGAGGCATAATCATAATTATAAATATAATCACAACCACGAATAAACTTTTCTGGATAAAGCTGTAAGCATTTGAGATAACCAAGTTAATAAAAGCATCAAATTAAACTAAATAACAATATACGATGCATACAATTATAAAAATGCTAAAAGCATAGAAGAGATATATAGAATATAAACTTCATTTTCTTTAAATCATAATACTTTCTATTCCAAGGTTGCAGAAATACTATGTTTGTGTTGTCAATTGCAATGAATAAACCAAATGACTCAACCCGCTTAATCCTGCCAGATATAATATCTCCAACGTGAAATTTACTGAAATCAATAATCTCGGATTTGGATGTATTGGGAACTTTTGATGTCTTCAGTGTAACTTCAACACGATTTGAAAAAGGCTCCACAGATATAACCCTGCCATTTTCGGTCTCAGTACATTCCCTCAGAAATGCATCATTTTAAGCAGTGAACAGAAACAATAGATTGGATGCCTCCCTTCTACGTTTCTGGAATCAAGATATTTCATTGATTTGGTCAAAATAAAGAAATAATATTGGAAAAAATCATCACGCACAAGGTTGCCCTTCTCAACACAAAATTGAATGCCGATTATGGAACCTTAATCGTAGCAAGAAAAAAATCCAAACTACTTTCTTTTCATTTAAAAAGGGAATGTTTATTGGAGAGAAGAAAGAAATAGTGTAACCAGATATTTTCATTTTTAAATAGTAATTACATAAAGATGGTTCCATAGCCTGACAGCATATAACTTGTACTAAAAAATTTACTAAGGTCTTTCTCTGCCCCGTGGGACCAAAATGTGATTATGTGCGAGAAGACAGGAAATGGGTGAGAAGCAAGATAAAATGTTTACTTTCTTGTTGATACGACTTATGGAACTTTCTTGAGAACGGTTAAAGAACTCTGGTTTTAGAGTTAAATCAACAAGCCGTTCTGCCTTTGCAACATCAAGAACCAATGCTTCCACTAGGGAGCCACCCTCCAAAACAGTACCAGCCACTAACGAATAATACAGTGAGAGGCAGAACATGCAGTTGAGTAAGAATCACTCAAACATATTAGTTAGAAACTAAAAAACAAGTGGAAAGGAGAAAACATATATTGATAATTGGTAATAAAACCAAAAACGTCATTATACTTTTCAAAGGTTAGAACAAGTCCAACATCCGTAACATCCTTAACTTTCCCTTTTGCAACTGCACCAATGTTAAATCCTTCAAGCCACTTCAAATCAGATGCACCAGAACCCAAATTTTGCATCTTGGCAATCTAATTCAAAGATGCACACAAGATTAGAAGCAAGTGAAAAGAGAGAGGACCTGAAAATAATTACAGAAGGGAAAACAGAAGAGAAAAATTATGCTAGGAGGCAAATAAAGAGAACTGATGATTATAAAAAATATACAGCATTACATTGTTTGCTATGACAACTCATCCAAGAATCGTTTAACTATCCAAGAATCAATAATAATGTCAAATCATTCCTGCTAAATTTTTACTTTTGTATTTTCCAAAATTTAATAAAAAGAAAGGAGGTGCAAATCAAAATTTGCAGATATGGTTTATTAAAAGGGCTAGCTACATATAACAACCTCAAAAAAATGACACTAGAAGAAAGTAAAATTCTACAAGTGCATTAAAACTGCATCCCCTGATCTAGTTGCATTACAGAGTGAACACTTCTATATCATTTTCTAATCAGAATAACATAACCACCTAAATATATAAAAACGTACAGAAGTACTATACATATCTACTTCTAAAATTGAAAAAAAACGGCCTGGACCTAAAGTAAGTCAACAAGGCCTAACATGTTTACCAACCACTGGAAACAGCACAAAAATAGATGTCTTTAAGCTAGCATGCAAAAAATCGAACATATAGAATTAGGGACATAAATTGTCCAGGTAGGGTTAAATCTAGTTCAATTTTCAACCCAACCCAATTAAACACAATTGAGTTGGATATTACCTTTTTATATTTAGCAACCCAGATGGTTGGGTTGATTAATCTCAACAGTAATTCTCAAGATATTGAATAATCTAAATAGTAATCATAAAATAAATGCCATTAATTTGTTTAACAACTTAGTAATGAGGTCTCTAGGTAGGGAGACAAACACAATTAAATAATAATAACATGTATGATATGTAATATCTAAGTACAGTATTCATAGAACATTATTCCTACGATTAAAAACAAAACTGTTTTTATGTATAGTAGAAACGCATCTATATTATATAGTTGAGTTGTGCTCATGGGGATTGAAACCCATGAACTTAGTTCTCAACACAATTCTAATTGGATGCACTAAAAGCAAACCCAACTTAAAAAAATGTTGGGGTGGGCAGGGATTCGTGGGTTAAGTGCACCCAATTACACCCCTAAGTAGAATGATAAAGTGTAAGATTGCGGGTCAGTAATATTAGATTTAATTGGCAATTGTTCATACCTTTTCATCCGTGAGAAAGTAGTCCTGAATAAATGATGCGTCAGTTGAAGAACATGCAGTCTGCTTTAGAGAGAGTGTTACTCTACCAGTTTCACTACTAACCTGATGTTTAATAAAAAAGAAGTTACACTGTTTTAGCCAGCACTAAGTTTCATAAAAATCATACTTACAGACTTCAATATACTAACATTGGATATGTTGCTACGAACTGATTGCCCGATGTAATAGGCTTCCAAAATATTAGCTTTCTGGTCATCTGCAGCCTATACAAAACCAATAGAATGAGGTCGAAATTATCATGTGCCTAAGATATAGTGAGATGTGTAAAAGAGAAAGAAAAGGTAGGTCTGAAATACCTTATTTCTTGGAGCAAAGCCAGTTAATTGACCAAGGAAACGAACAAAGCAGCCAGACTCGATTAAGTTACATATATAACCCTGCTCCATAGACAATTCATAGAGTAAAGAACAGAAACTTAGCAGCAGTCAATGACAAGAAAGAAACTAAAAAGTAAATTTAAAAAAAAATGTGACTTTCAAAAAAGTGCTGGAAGCAATTCATATATGTTCGACAAGTTTGAAAATCAGTATGTGTTCCTACACTCCACTGATGTGTGTGTATCTAAGTAATTGACAATATACAACTAATCATAAATAAGGGTTATTGTCTATGACATACTAGGGATAAGAAAACAGCTTTATAGAAGCTATACAACAAAACATAATCATTACTAAAGATTCTCCCTTTTTGGAGCAAATAAATTGTATGTACCAAGCACGGAACATTATAAACTGAACTTGAGGTCATTTAATGATTTAGTAGAAATATTTGCAAGTTGATTACATCTAATAACAATTTCAGTGTTTCCATTACAACTAGGATGATTAATCATACCATGGTTCGTCTGTTTGCGAGAAGCTAATCTCTCTATTGAGTTGTACAGACATAGTATTACATTAGCAAAAATAATGTATGCCCTTCTCCCAAAAGAAGAGAAGGGTTTCAAAATGTGGTTCCACAAACTGCCAGAGCACAGCACATGGCTGAAAATCAAGCTCCTTCCATTGAGTATTATTCTCTATTGATCCCAAAATAACTTTTTACTTCAGTTTCAATGTGGTGATGGTGGTTGTTCTAGAGATGGAAAAAACAGGACTGAAACAGACCCAACAGAACCAATAGTGGCCATAACAGATCCGGTCAAAGAGAAAATATATAGGAAGTTCATGTACAAGCCAACCTGCCATACTAAGTACAATCTTACAGGAAGATGATGCCTGCAACAGACACAGGAAGCTCTGGCAAGACCTGTAGAAGAGATGTGGTGACATTCCAACTGTGGCATACTGACATGTTATATGCACGTGTGTGACAGGACAGATTGTGATATCGACACATGAGAACATGAGGGCCATAGTTTGGACGTGAAACCACATGGGTTAGGTTGTGCTTGACAAGGCACACAAACCCTAAGTCTTCAGGAAGGAAGAGGGTTCCAACAACAGCCGTTTCCAGCGATATGACAGTGGTTGCGGGAATTCAGCACAATAATGGAGGGAGGACAGGGATTGAACCCACCCTACTACCTAGTTGAAGGTTACAGATTGAAAAACAATGTTTTCCTACACTCCGCTGCCGTGTGTGTATACATATATGTAGAGAAAGAGTAATTGACAATACAACTCTGAGAAATCACAAATAAGGCCTCCTAGCTGTTACATACTAGGTATAACAAAAATAGCTTTATAATAGCCAACCAACAAAAGATAACAAGAGAGCTTTTGGCAGATAGAATCAAATTGTTTCCCTTAACATATCTACATTGAAATAAAAAATAAAATTAATAATTGTAGGTTTATAATGAAAGTTATCAACTTGATAAATGACACGGAAAAGAAAAATACAGAACAATAAGCGTACATCCCATTCATATCTAATGAGTAACATTAGAAATTATGTTAAAGTTTCTGTTTCACACACAGCACAAAGGCAATAAAATTATGAATAATTTTGATGTCACTATGTAAACAATTGATATCCTATTTTTCTGATACTTTAGGTAAAGTATATTTATAAACAAAAACATCAGAGTTTTACTTATAATTGTAAACTAAAACGCAGAATCATTAACAATTCCTGGTTAATAGTTTTGTACAGGCATCAACCTTGTCATGACATGGGATACTACATAGAATGTCCTCAACATTTTAATTGTACCTAGAACCAGTAGTTGATCAAAATTATATCCAGGTTTCAATAGTTTGTTCATCAGAATAGCTTGCCCTACAGAACAAGAAGTTATTATTAGCAATTATATTAAGATTAAGCAGAAAATGGAAAAGCCTTTACCAACCATAAGGAGATGTTTACCATGATGATCTGCCAAGTGCCCCAGGGATATTGTACCCCTTGAGAAACCACTTGCATTAACATAAACAACTACATTATTGGATGTAACTATATCAACAACTCCTGAAACAAGGCTGCCCAAGGTAACCACATCATCTTCAGATACCCTGTCATTTTAATTCACATTGGTAACAATTTGATTATCAATTTACACACTTGAAAAATTTAGCAGACATTTCCAGATTCAGGATCTTAACAAGCAGAAAATGGAAAAATACAAACCTTGTGGCCTTTATTACGAAACTAAGATTTGATCCTCCGTGAAGCAGGAATGGAACTTATGACCGGCATTTGACAACTTGTCCAACATTATACACAGTACCTAGATCAGCACCTGGCTCCAATCCAAGTTCAAATCTGCTCTTACATCAAATCAGAACAATGAATATATTGCATAATATAGGCCTTTTGAGAGAATAAAATCAATATCCACATCAAAATGGGAATTTATTAAATAATATAGTCAGTAGTTTCCAAGAGGCCACGACATAATCTTAGGAAGGCAATACACAACTATAAATAAAGGCCTGAAATTAGAGACTTGTTCCAATTTAAAATTGGGCCAACTAAGATAGCAAGAAACTCGCAGGTACTCTTTCCACTCACAAGAGAATATGAAAGTTGATTGTCAAGTAAACAATACGGGGGCTCCAACAGAGTCATGCGAATACCCTTCATAATCATTATTCTTGGGTAGTAAGTGCACAAGCCCTAAATTTATGACCAATATATTTATAATTAACAATAAAATGACTTAGGTTTAAAGGTCAACAAAACTAACAATATTAGAAATTCGTCCATATTTTTTCAAATAGGAGACATCAAACATTCAATAAAATTTGAGGTTCGGAGTAGCAAAAACAAAAGAACAGGTTGGGGGTTCATTATTCAAACTTCAAAGTTCAACGAAGTGAAAAGCAAGGAGGGCAGATGGAAATGGATAGACTTCCCAGGATGAGTGGGTCTCACAAAGTTAGGTATTATTATTATTTTACATTCTAAAAAGGGGAAGCATAATCTCAACATTGACCATAAAAGAAAGGCCCCAAAAACAACAGTATTGAGGGCCAAAATGAGTTCCCAAAAGAGAATATCCAATTTAAACATCAACATGGATCAAAATTAAACAATAAAACATCCTTCAAAACCATACGAAATATTGAAAAGAACGGTTAGATAAAGAGAAGAAAAATTATATTACAGAAAATATATTTGTAACCCCCGTGCAATTCCAAAATAGATAGAATTTTTTTTGGGCACAAAACGACTTTTATATATAATTTTATCATGATAAAGGAAAAATGGCCTCAAACATAAAATCTCATGTTATACCAATGACGCCGGAATGAAGAAATTAGTCGAAGACGAAATAGTGAAATAATGAAGACGAAATTTCAGATGCTACAGTCACACGATTTAAGCAACTATCAAAATATAAATGACTGTGATTATGATACAAGTATATAGACAAATTTGAGACTTGCCTAGCAGCATATCCTTGCACCCCATTGTAAAACCGTACAAAGCATCCATGAACTTCAATCTTTGTTATCCATCCATGGGTTATCAAACCATCAGTTGCATCAGCATATAAACTAATAATCCCAAATTTCGATTTCACCTGTAAAAATATCATATATTTGATTCAAAATTGAATAGAGAACCAGTCATTTAGGGTGCAGTGGGGAGATATTAATAAATGCTCCCAAAATCTCTTCTCCATTGAAAACAATGCATGGACAAACAATATTGATAAATGTAAACGGAAAAAGGAAGTTTTTATGTCACTTCCTCCAACCCCCCACCCACCCACCCACTGTTGCTTCAACAAATGCTGGTCTACATATTTCATGAACTAAAGGCTGTTATGATAGGAAGAAAAGAATCTAAAGTTTATGGAAATCCATCACTATAGAGTTCACATGTAGAAACATACAAGGGTTTTCTTGTGTGTAACTGTCACCCTCTTTGACTTGCAACCAAGCACGCGGAAAACCAATTCAGGTCCCACCTTTAACATAGCAAAAACTTCAGCACAAATGTCTAATCTACCCCACCACAGGGATGCTACAAAACAAATCTACATTATATTGTCAACAGAAATTAAAGATGACAATACTAAAAATAATAAGCACAAGCATGCATAGCAAGAATACAACCTTGAATTTTTTTTCCTGGCTTTGAAATCTCCAATTCAGACATATGCCGAAGATGACAAAGAGCCTTCACACCACCTGGAATTTGCACTAAAGCACCAAAGCTGTCAACTGAAAGAACCTTAGCCTTCACCACCATGCCTGGCTTGACATCAGAATGAGTAAACACTCCCTCTTCCAAAGCACTAGCCTGCATGATATGAAAACATTAAGATGATTAAATGAAAACCACTTACTAACTACTAATTCAGCATTATTCCATGTGCCATCAAATTTAATAATATGTTCGCACAGTAATTCGTTATACATAGAAACAACATAGTACCTCAGTTTATGCATTGAAATTATTTTTTTCTTTTCCCAAAAAAATGGGTAACAAGTGTAATCACTTTGCATGTTCAAGAACATGTTTAACATTAATGAACTAGTCATTATAAAAAATATATATTGAATATAGAAAAACCAAATTATATTGCTTCTACTTTGAAAAGGTCATCACATTCAAACAGAAAATTGATGTGCAGATACAGAACCCAGACTAAATTATATAAGTGTATCATAACTTGACACTGGCCAGTATAAACCATAGCTGGTCACCTAACAAGTAAATCATAAATAGATAAAGCTCCAACTTAACTGCCGTTAATACTACTACATGTGAAACACAGTCTTTGTATTCCACTCTCCAAACAAAATGACCAAAATAAAAAGTTTATGATTCAAGTGGAATACCAACAAAAAAGGTACTGTAATCATTCAATTACAAATGTTTATCATCTTTTGGAAATTAAATGTTAGTACAATGACAACCTTCAAAACTCCTGTTGGGATTCCTTCCAAGTGTCTTAACCCAAGAATCCGAACTCGAACTTGATTTCCTTCCTTGAACTTCTTCTCAAGTTTTTGGATCTCCTCTTCGGCAATATCTGATATCTGTCAACAATAATTTCAAAGACCTTTTACATTTTTCCTTGGTCATGTATGGTTTATTGTTATTGTAATGTAGTTGAACATTCATATTTCATACTGTAAAACTATACACCATTAAAACTAGTGCAGACCCTACTTACACTGACAAAAGCTGGAGTTGGCTCCGGAATTGATGGAACTTCAAGCAATAGTCCTGATCCTTTATCCACCCTTACAACCTTTGAGCTGTCATATATATCTCCAATTTTAACATGCTGCACGACAAAGTCAGTTCAT
>Ga0099824_1006485_pt1 | contig 16027 bp, 9 predicted proteins | sample SiratrowhiteBW_FD_76837 | JGI IMG/M metagenome (GOLD analysis project Ga0099824, IMG submission 76837) | Root nodule microbial communities of legume samples collected from California, USA - Siratro white BW | ecosystem: Host-associated > Plants > Roots > Nodule | place: USA: California...
CAATTTTTATAACTGTTATTATATATATATATATATATATATATATATATATATATATATATATATATATATAAGTATATATATTATATAACAAAAAATTTTTTACAATATTTTATATTGATATCCAAAGTACATAAAATGTAAATAATGCTATACAATACATCACATTCAAGTATTTATCGAAGGAATGAATAAAATGCTTTGAACCCAAATTTCATCACACTTAAAATTAAAATTAATCTCTACATGTTAACAAACTATAAAACAAACACTATTTATAATAAATCTCAAACTTGAAGTAAAGTTTGCTCAATGCGTACATGAATAAAAATTTAAATTTAAATAAAATTTCTAATATAAATACAAATCACCAAATACACATTCATATATTTTAAAGCAATCAAGCCAAACAAGAAAGTACGATCACATTCCATTAAGATTACGAGTGTGGGACTAATAAATTAATTTCAATATATCTAAAGATTTTTAAACATTTAATCATAGGGACCTAAATAATTTTGTCCTTACAATTATACCATCAAAATTTAATTTTTATATTACCTTAAGTACAACAACGGCAAGAAGATGTGATGATGTGATATGATATCGTATACTTTGCGGTCAGAGCGAGATATAGGAATCTTGAGGAAGCATAATCTTAAATTATAGATTTACGAGTCATTTTACTTATATGTCGGAGATCTTATCCATCACTTACGAGTATAGAACTTCCACCGTTAGATTGCTATTTCCTAAAACACACAGTCTCTAGCATTTTCATCCTGTGAGTCAGAACTTGCAAGATGGCTGAGGTTGTACTCAAAGGTGTGCTTGGAAGTTTGACCTCTCTCGTTGAAACAGAGCTGGGATCATTTCTGGGTTTCAGTGGAGAAAAGGAAAAGCTTGAAAGCATGTTTATTGCAATCAAAGCTGCTCTTGAAGATGCTGAAGAGAAGCAATTCTTAGACAAAGCTACAAAGGATTGGGTGGGAAAGCTGAAAGATGCAGCTTACGAGCTTGATGACATCTTGGATGAGTGTGTCTATGAACAATTGCGGCTGGAACAAGAACAGGAAGGAGAAGTCAGGTGTTGTGTATCAGAAATGGTACTAAGTTCTTCCTTATCCTCTTTTCATCCCATCAATATCTGTTTTCGTTACAAGATTGCGAAAAGAATGAAGATGGTAAGTGAGAGATTAGATCGAATTGCTAGTGAAAAGAACCAGCTTCGTTTGACTTCGACGGTTCAAGAGGAAAGCCGTGGAGTCCCTGAGTGGCGCGACAAACCTTCTCACTTGTCACTGAACCAAAAGTCTACGGAAGAGAGAAAGATATAAAAAAAATTGTAGATTTTTTGGGAGGTGCTGCTTCTCGAGCTGAGAATTTACCAGTCTATCCGATCGTGGGTCAAGGCGGAATTGGGAAAACAACGCTGGCAAAACTCATCTTCAACCACAAGGATCTCAACGATTTTGAGTTAAAAATTTGGGTATGTGTTTCTGAAGATTTCGGTCTGGAGAGAATGTTAAAAGCTATCATCCAAGCCGCAACTAACAAGGAGGTCTGCAAGGATTTGGGTCCGGAGCCAATGCAAAGAAGACTTAGAAATCTGCTTGCAGGAAAAAGATACTTGCTTGTTTTGGACGACGTGTGGGATGTTATGAGACAGAATTGGGAGAAGAATTGGCAGATGTTGAGATTTGTACTGGACTGTGGGGAAAAGGGTGCTTCAGTTTTGGTCACCACTCGCTTTTCAAAAGTTGCAGAAATCATGGGAACAGTAAAACATCCCCATAGATTATCAGAGCTATCCGTAGATTATTGCTGGGAATTGTTTAAAGACCAAGCCTTTGGAGCAGACGAGGTAGAACCAGAAGAGCTTGAGGTGATAGGAAGGGAGATAGTAAAGAAGTGTGGAGGAGTGCCTCTCGCAGCAAATGCAATAGGAGGTCTTCTACGCTTTCACAGAAACAAGGATAAGTGGCTCAATATTATGAAAAGTAACCTTTTGACGTTATCACCCAATGAGAAGTCCATAATGCCTGTCCTTAGACTAAGTTACCTGAACTTACCAATTGAACTCAGACAATGTTTTACTTATTGTGCAATATTTCCCAAAGATGAACGCATAGAGAAGCAATATTTAATTGAACTTTGGATGGCTAATGGATTCATTTCATCTAATGGAAGGTTAGATGCTGAAGATGTTGGTGATGATGTATGGAATGAATTATATAGGAGATCATTTTTTCAGGATATAGAGACAGATGAATTTGGAAAAGTGAAGAGTTTCAAGATGCATGATCTTGTTCATGATCTTGCACAATTTGTTGCTGAAGAGGTTTGTTGCCTTACAGACGAAGATAGTGTATTTGTTTTATTTGAAAGAAAAAGAGTCTACCATCTCTCAGACTATCGGTGGTGGCTCCATTCAACCCAGTTGCATCAAATCAAATCTTTAAGGACTTATGTAGATAGCAGAACAACTGATGAACTTTCTACTGACGTGTTGAAATGCTATTCTTTACGACTGCTTCACTTAAGTCGATGGAAAGAATTGTCATCATCTATTGGTAATTTGAAACATCTAAGATACTTGAATCTTTCTTATGGTGAGTTCAAAACTCTTCCAGAATCCATATGTAAATTACTGAATTTGCAGATGTTGAAATTAGATTATTGTTACAGTCTGCAAAAACTGCCTGACAGTTTGGTACGCTTAAAAGCTCTGCAAGAGTTGTCTCTTAAAAACTGCAGGTCTCTATCAAGATTGCCACCTTATATAGGAAAGTTAAATTCTCTAAGGAGTTTATCCATGTACTTTGTTGACAAGGAAACAGGGTTCCTTATGACAGAACTAGGACCACTCAAGCTTAAAAGAGAGCTTCACATTAAACATCTGGAGAGAGTGAAAAGTGTAAATGATGCCAAAGAAGCCAATATGTCAAGTAAGCAACTGAATAAGCTGACGTTGACATGGGGGAGATTCAGAGAGGGTAAATTAGAAGGAAATGCTGAGGAGGTTCTTGAAGTCCTTCAACCTTGTAGTGAGACACTTAAGAGTTTGAGAGTGGAAGGGTACCAAGGTGCCCGTTTCCCAGAATGGGTGTCTAGTCCTTCTTTCAGAAACTTAACTTATCTAGTGTTGTGGAGTTGCAGAAATTGCATACAACTTCCCCTGTTGGGAAAACTACCTTCCCTAAAGAGGCTAAACATAGTATGGGCAGAATATGTAAAATACGTGCACGAGGAGAGCTGCGATGAAGATGTAACTTTCATGGCTCTAGAATATCTATCGCTCTGCAGGCTGCCAAGCCTAGTAAGGTTATCACATGAGGATGGGAAAAATCTGTTTCCGTGCCTTTCCACACTTGAAATTGAAGACTGTTCTAACTTTATGCCAGAGGAAGCGTGGCTGCAGGGGTTGCAGTCTCTCAAGAAATTGAAAATGAAGATGTGTCCTAAGTTGCAAGTGCGGGCAGGTCTGAAATGCCTAACCTGTATTGAGGATTTGACGATTGAGAGATGCGAAGAGGTGGAAGGTTTACAACATATGACCGACTTGAAGAAGTTAACATTAAGGAATCTTCCAAATATAGAATTCTTGTTTCAACAATTAAGCTTTGGAGAGCTTCCCTTGCTTCGTGAAGTACGCATTGTTGAGTGTTACAAATTGATGCGTCTTCCAACAAGCCTAAGCCTCAGCAGTCTGGAAGAATTGAGTATTATTGGTTGCAATCCTGAGTTAAAGAAGCGATGTGAGAAAGAAATTGGAGAGGACTGGCCAATAATAGCTCACATTCCCCGTCTCTATACATTCTGAATATTATGATTGGTGTGCCTGTGCAGTGCAGATATATATTGTGGCTCCTGTTTCTCACTTTCTATTATTTGTTATCCACTTTCCAACTTAAAAAAGTTGAAGACTTGTGTTTGTATAATTTAAACTCTTAACAAGACTGCTTCTTCCAGTTTGGTAATGATTTGCATTTGAGTTTGCAGAAAATTTAAAGACGATTTGATTTTCACAATCTTAGTGATTTGATTCCATACATTTTTTTACAATGTTTTTGTTTCTAAAATTTCCTCTTAGAAAAGGGCCATTTGTGCTTTTAAATGTGGCAGTGTAGAAGGCAATATACCTTATGTTGAAGTTCAACCTTTACTTAGGAATTGGAGTGACATCGACATCTATTGACCGCTTGGTTACGGAGGCTTTGATACCATGCTCATGATAGATTATAAAGATTTAGATAAAGGCCCGTGCATTTATTTATATCAGAGGTCCTTATTTTCCTTTATTAATTTATAATCTTCATTATTGTTATTGTTAATGTTGTTCTTGTTCTTATTATTAATAATAGAACAATTCTTGCTACATCCTTACGTACTTCTCGAAGATGGAGCAATTATGAAAAACCTGCTCTTTGTTTTGATCAAGTGCAATCTTAGTTTATTTTTTTGAACTCTGATATCTCAGAAATAAAAAATTTGTAATGAACTATTCAATTTACAGTCTTATTTCTATGTCAGAATAATGTGAAAGAAGGTAGACATGTAGGGTAGCAGGCTAACAGCTAGCCATGCCTTTGCTTATATAATTATGGACTACTTTTTCTTTAAACGAGTCATTAAAATTGTTGGCATCATTTCCTGGAGGCTTTGTTATTGACTGATCAATGGTTGTTTATATCACATGTTCTGTAAGTATCATCGTTATTTCCTTCTAACATTTCATAATCATTACTGTTGCACAATTTGAGTTTGATGCGTATAAATAGCATATCTGTATTTGCTATTTTGCTTATGTTTATGAGGCTGTTTTCAATCAAATATAATATTGAATATTATACCAGAAAGAACAAGTCAAATATTTTATTGGAGCCTGGTTCACTGTTTTAGGTACTATAATTCCTTTGGAATAAGTTCAATATGCTGCGTGTCGCTCTTGTGGCTAGTTGCATATCCATTCAAGTGCAGATGAGAAGTACAATGGATTATTATAAAATAGACATACAACACAGCCATATTTGTTCACTGTTTGAGCTTGTGTAATCTGCAATCCTACATAGCATATGCAGAATGACATGAATAGCTATGACGCAGATATCCTCTCTGAGACTGTATTTGCTAGAATATATTCATTTCACTTTTGCCGCAAAGAACCACGGACTAAAGATTAAGAAGCTTATGGCTTACGTAGCCAACCATGATAGACCTGTGTTTGAGATATGTTTATAACCCATCTCTATCCTCTCTCAAACAGATAAAACACTATAACTTTGTTGACAGTTAGTACCGAACATTGAATCATTATAATACACTAATTTATAAATATTGTATTTAACTATTCACAATCAATATCCTTGGTCACTCATCACAGTGCTTATGTGACATATTGGTGAATAACCCTAGCATTGAGAAGCTCCAGTTAAACAGTGCTGACTTGGGTGATGAGTTTAGCTTGGTGATTTGTATTTTTCATAGGATGGCTACCAAATGGAACTAAGAAATGGTAATTGTATTATGCAGTGTGCGAAAGCTATTGCTGAAATATTGAAGAAAAGTTCAAATTTGCGGGTTCTTGAACTGAATAATAACATGATTGAATATTCTTAATCGAATTTACCTAAGCTTATTGTAAGAGCGTAGAAGTGAGTGTCCAAATATTATTTTAATTTGTTTCTTGGAAATGGAGGCAGGGATTTTGAAGTCTAGCTGGAGCCGTTCTTGAGAATAACAGTATACGAAATATGCATCTCAAGTGAGTAAGATTGTCACATTAAGTATTCTCCCCAAAATTTTGAGGAAGTAGCAGTTTCATACTTGTAATGTTACAATTCCGTTGGAATTGTTTTTGACTAAATCTTTATGTTCGTTACTTTATTCTTTCGCTCTTTTGTGAATTCTTCCAACATTTCTCACTATTCCAAAACATGTGCTGTATAGAACACAATGTTTTCATGAATTTTCATACAGAACACCTGAAATTCCAAAATGCATCTTAGAAAAATTGAGAGCTAATCCTCAACATGTATGATCTTGTCACAATTACAAAATATTGCTGCATAATCCAGAAAAATATTTGGCTGCAGCTTAAACAAGAACACTTTACCCTGAACTTTAATATATGAACAGGAACTTCATTTGCATGGAAATTTTATTGGAGATGAAGAAATCCGTTCTTTGATGGCGGGATTATCTTCAAATAAAGGTGAACTTGTACTAATGTCTGGTCTTGACTGTCATTTATGCTTTCACAATTCCACTTTAGTATTAACTGACAAGAGTATTTATGTCCAAATTGCCATACCTGAGAAAACTTATGTTTTGGTTTTCCCTTAGTATTCACAGTAATAACTACTACAACAAAATTAACAGTTCTGCAAAGACAGATTTCTAAGAGGACAATTAGTTCTGATTATATTCGTTAGCTGGTTGTGTATAATTGTCAGGGAGCCGAAAAAATTGCAGCTGCTTTAAAGCAAAATCGGTCAATAACAACATTGGATCTGGTAAGAGATCCTAATTTGTTTCCTTTATGTTTGCTCTTTGTACATGGCTTGTCACTCCCCCTGCTCTGGTCATTAACAAAAGAAAAACAGAAAACAATACCACAATATCGATTTTGAACTTGCGAGCGAACGGACTGTGAGATGAAGTTTGCTTTTAGTAAATTGACTTTTTCGTTTTTTATCTTTGTCGTGTTGTTTGTATTCTCTATACACTGACACAGGTTTTTTCTCATTCTAAGTTAGAACTTAGTTATACACTGACACAGGTTTTTTCTCATTCTAAGTTAGAACTTAGTTGTAAGTTAACCCCGTTGGACCAGATGAAGCCAAGACTTTTAAAGTAGATCAATTTTTTCTTTTTTCGTATATGTCTCCGGCAAGAACTAGTAATAGTTCGTTCAGATAAATTTTTAGAGTTATTTATTGACGGACGGAAAGTATAGAAATTTATGTGTACCGTCGCCATAAAACTTTTATATTGTTGCTTCCACGAAATTTGAAAGTAGCACGAGTTATTGGTTGAGAGACTCGAAACTTTAACCAGGTTCCATTAATTAATTTCGAGCACATCACCTCATGCAAGTAAATTATTCCAATTAAGCAGAGTGTGAGGTGTCGTGGAACATGTCCGTTATGCATGTCAACGAATCAAACTAGATCTGAATGCACATTAAAAATACCATAAATACATTTCTTAGAGAGTAGTTGTTGACTTCCCAACCCTTTGCAAAATCCCAAAACTTATCATTGCATTTCCATTTCCGAAGCATACAGTCTCTCGCATTTTCATCCATTGAACCAGAACCTGCAAAATGGCTGAGGCTGTACTGAGAGGTGTGCTTGGAATTTTGACCTCTCTCGCTGCACCAGAGCTGGGATCATTTCTGGGTTTCAGTGGAGAAAAGGAAAAGCTTGAAAGCATGTCACTGCAATCAAGGCTGTTCTTGAAGATGCTGAAGAGAAGCAATTCTCAGACAAAGCTACAAAGAATTGGGTGGGAAAGCTGAAAGATGCAGCTTACGAGCTTGATGACATCTTGGACGAGTGTGTCTATGAACAATTGCGGCTGGAACAAGAAGAAGAAGAAGGAGAAGTCAGGTGTTGTGTATCAGAAATTGTACTATGCTCTTCCTTATCCTCTTTTCATCCCATGAATATCTATTTCCGTTACAAGATTGCGAAAAGAATGAAGATCATAAGTGAGATATTAGATCGAATTGCTAGTGAAAAGAACCACCTTGGTTTGACTTCGAGGGTTCAAGAGGAAACCCGTGGAGTCCCTGAGTGGCCCCAAACCTTCTCACTTGTCACTGAACCAAAAGTCTAGGGAAGAGAGAAAGATATAAAAAAAATTGTAGACTTTTTGGCAGGTGCTGCTTCTCGTGCTGAGAATTTACATGTCTATCCGATCGTGGGTCAAGGAGGACTTGGAAAAACAACGCTGGCAAAACTCATCTTCAATCACAAGGATCTCAAAGATTTTCAGTTAAAAATTTGGGTATGTGTTTCGGAAGATTTCGGTCTGGAGAGAATGTTAAAAGCTATCATCCAAGCTGCATCTGAGGAGGTCTGCAAGGATTTGGGTCTGGAGGCAATGCAAATAAGACTTAGAAAGGAGCTTTCAGGAAAAAGATATTTGCTTGTTTTGGATGACGTGTGGGATGTTAAGAAGCAGAATTGGGTGGAGAATTGGCGGATGCTGAGATCTGTACTGGACTGTGGGGCAAAGGGTGCTTCAGTTTTGGTCACCACTCGTTTTTCAAATGTTGCAGAAATCATGGGAACAATAAAACATCCTCACAGATTATCAGAGCTATCGGTAGATTATTGCTGGGAATTGTTTAAAGACCAAGCCTTTGGCGCAGACGAAGTAGAACCCGAAGAGCTTGTGGTGATAGGAAGGGAGATAGTAAAGAAGTGGGGAGGAGTGCCTCTGGCAGCAAAGGCAGTTGGAGGTCTTCTACGGTTTCATAGAAATAAGGATAAGTGGCTGAATATTATGGAAAGTAACCTTTTGAAGTTATCACCGGATGAGAAGTCCATAATGCCAGTCCTTAGACTAAGTTACCTGAACTTACCAACTGAACTCAGACAATGCTTTGCTTATTGTGCAATATTTCCCAAAGATGAAGGCATAGAGAAGCAATATTTAATTGAACTTTGGATGGCTATTGGATTCATTTCCTCTGATGGAAGGTTAGATGCTGAGGATGTTGGTGATGATGTATGGAATGAATTATATAGGAGATCATTTTTTCAGGAAATAGACATAGATGAATTTGGTAAAGTTTGGAGGTTCAAGATGCATGATCTTGTTCATGATCTTGCACAATTTGTGGCGGAGGAGGTTTGCTGCATCACAAACGACAATGACACAGGTGCTTTAGTTGAAAGAAAAAGAATCCACCATCTCTCAGACTATCGACGGGAGGTTCGTCCAACTCAGTTGCATCATCAAGTGAAGTAGTTAAGGACTTGCATAGCTCCAAAAGTGGAACTATCTCCTGGCGTGTTGAAATGTTGTTCTTTACGGCTGCTTCACCTAAGAGTAGAGAAAGAATTGTCATGTGCAATTGGTGATTTGAAACATCTAAGCTACTTGAATCTTTCTTATGGTAACTTCAAAACTCTTCCAGAATCTCTGTGTCAACTACTGAATTTACAAATACTCAAATTAGATTATTGTTTTAAACTCGAAAAGTTGCCATACGGTTTGGTACGCTTAAAAGCCCTGCAACAACTGTCTCTTAAAGGCTGTATGATGCTTTCAGTAACTCATGTAGGGAAGTTAAGTTCCTTAAGGAATTTATACACGTACATAGTTGGCGAGGAAAGAGGGTTCCTTTTGGCAGAACTGGGGCCACTCAAGCTTAAAAGAGATCTTGATATTGAACATGTGGAGAGAGTGAAAAGTGTAAATGATGCGAAAGAAGCCAATATGTCAAGTAAGCAACTGAATAAGTTTGACATTGGCATGGGAGAGAAGTGGAGAGGGGGAATTAGAAGGAAATGATGAGGAGGTTCTTGATGAGAAGGTTCTTGAAGCCCTTCAACCTTGTAGCGAGACACTTGAGAGTTTGATAGTGGAAGGTCGCTTCCCAGAATGGATGTCCAGTCCTTCTTTCAGATATTTAACTTATCTGGAGCTGTGGGATTGCATAAATTTTGTACAACTTCCGGTATTGGGAAAACTACCTTCGCTGAGGAGGTTGGAGATAAGTTGGGGAAGATGTGTAAAATACGTGTGCTACGATGATAGTGTAGCTTTCATGGCTTTAGAATATCTATCACTCCGAAGTCTTCCAAGCCTAATAAGGTTATCAAGTGAGGATGGAGAAAACCAGTTTCCGTGCCTTTCCACACTTGAAATTGAAGATTGTCCTAACTTTTCGCTGCAAGGCTTGCAATCTCTCAAGAAACTAAAAATGAAGGGGTGTCCTAAGTTGAAAGTGTGGACAGGCTTGCAATGCCTAACCTGTATTGAGGATTTAACGATCGAGAGATGCGACTAGGTGGAAGGATTACAACATATGACTGCCTTGAAGAACTTAACATTAAGTAATCTTTCAACAGAATCCTTGACTGACTGCTTTGAAGAGCTTCCCTGGCTTCGTGAAGTACGCCTTCTTCAGTGTTACAAATTGATGCGTCTTCCAACAAACCTAACACTATGTAGTCTGGAAACATTAATTATTATTGGTTGCAATCCTAAATTAAAGAAGCGATGTGAGAGGGGAACCGGAGAGGACTGGCCAATAATAGCTCACATTCCCCGTTTATTTATAGAGTAGCCAATAATAGCTCACATTCCCCGTTTATTTATAGAGTAATGTTATTTTAACACTGATACGTGGCATGACATTCATATGACACTGCTGATGTGGCAAAAATATTAGTTTTTTAAGTCAGTGTGTAAAGCGACCGAAGGTAGCCCAAAAGTCGTTCCCACCCAAAGCACTTTAACTCTCTCTCTCTCTGCCACTCTCTCTCTCTCTCTAGCTCTCTCGCACTATCTGAAGCTCTCTCACTCTGTCTGCACTTGCTTGCTCTCTCTGTGTTGTCTCACTAAAGGTTCGTCCACCTCAACGATTCGTCGTCGATATAAGCTAAAGGTTAGTTTTTTATGTCATTTATGTTGGAAAAGGAAGTAAAGGTTGCTCTTTTAAGTGATTTTTGATGGAAAATGATGTTTTTTTTAATTTTTCGTTTGATTTTAAAGTTTGGGTTTTTATGTGATTTTTGATGGAAAGTGAAGTATTTTTGGTCGTTTAACAATTTTGTTCTTGGTCGTTGCTAGAATAAAAAAGGTTTTTGCGTTTGTTGTTTGATTTCCGTTGGTGGTTGAAGTAAAGTTTGGTCTTTTATGTGATTTAGAGTGTTCTTCTTGGTTGTTGGTAGAAAAGGAATGTTTTTTGTAAGGGTTTTAGGTTTGTAATGTTTGAATCCGTTTGTTTTGGCAAGTGATGAACACATGTGTGTTGAGTCGCCAAAACATGCACTAAGGTGTCCCCTCCCTCATTAAAAAAGGGGTAACCGCTGATTAATGCAGAGTTAGAACCATTATTAATGCACACAGGTTAATTTGTGAAAATGGTCATTTAACTAAACTTGGATGTTTTGCTTTGGTGTTTGAACATTGATGACTGGAAAGGGAAAAAATGTTTTTAATGGTCGTTTTACAGTATTGTTGTTGGTTGTTGGTGGAAAAATATGTATGTATACTCCACGGTTTGTAATAGTTTAGTTATACTTTTATGGTTATCTGTATTTTTGGTTGAGTTGGTCACATTTTAATTTAGTTTATCATGGTTTATTTGCAGTCTGATCTTCACAGTTTTCGACAACAACTTGTGTATCAATGGGTTGTCCATGAGGATAATTGCAAATGCCAAACTGTGTTGTCTGTTGTCAATTTGATCAGTTTAAGTTCAGAACTTGCTATTATTCCCTATCACAGTAGTACATGATTGTTGTAATTGTTTGTATAGAACTGTATTATTTTAGCATTTGTTGCTAATATGTAGTCCTGTAAAAATTGTTACAATTATTGTTGTTAATATGAAGTACTGTAAATATTGTTATAATTATTGTTGTTAATATGAAGTACTGTAATATGATTATTTTGAGTGCAATCGCCAAAACTACAACTGGGGTATCTCCTCTTTAAGTCATGGGTAACCACTGCGACGATGTAATGTGAAAAATCAATATTAAGGAAGAGAGGTCATTAAAATGAACATGATGTAGTCAATAAAAGCGTGATTAATCCTCATGACAACTTAATTTGAAAAAAATGGTCTTTATGAAGAGGTTTGATATCAGTCCCCAAAACTACAACTAAGGTGTCCCCTTGTTAAGTCATGGGTAACCATAGTGTTGATGGAAGCCAAAAAACTAGTATTAAGGCATAGGGTCATTAAAATGAACATGATGTGGTCAATGAAAGTGTGATTAATCCTCATGACAACTTTCTTTGAAAAAAATGGTCCTTATGAAAAGGTTTGATATCAATCGCCAAAACTACAACTGAGGTATCCCCTCGTTAAGTCATGGATAAGCACTGCGGCGATGTAATTTGAAAAATCAATATTAAGGCAGAGAGGTCATTAAAATGAACATGATGTAGTCAATAAAAGCGTGATTAATCATTATGACAACTTAATTTGAAAGAAATGGTCTTTATGAAGATATTTGATATCAGTCGCCAAAACTACAACTGAGGTGTCCTCTCGTTAAGCCATGGGTAACCATTGGGCTGATAGAAGCCAAAAAACCAGTATTAAGGCAGAGAGGTCATTAAAATGAACATGATGTGGTCAATGAAAGCGTGATTAGTCCTCATGACAAATTTCTTTGAAAGAAATGGTCTTTATGAAGAGGTTTGATATTAGTCACCAAAACTACAACTGAGGTGTCCCCTCGCTAATCCATGGGTAACCATTAGATTGATGTCTTCATGTGTTTCCAAACCCAATCAATCCTCAACCCAGTACTTATTGTCATTTTTCCCCAGCACACAGCACATCCCTTCATTCTCAAAACCTTCAACCCTTAACAAAAATCATACAAATAAAAGTCTTTCTCAAAATCCTAAACCGTGAAACCAAATAAAGATTTTCTTTTTCATTAAAAATCTCATAAAAGAGCAACCTTTACTCCACAAACCTAAAGTCCATACGTAAATCATACAAGATGAACATTTAAATGATGAAAAATAGTTCATTTTCCATGAAAACCTCATAAAAGATTCACCTTTAACAACTTTTGATGGAAAACGGAAGAAAAACACCCACGGAAAAGACGAGAGCAGAGATGATAGCAGACAAAACAAAGGTACAGAGACGAAAGCAGGGAGATGAAAAGGAGAATGAAACGGGAGTGGAGATGGGAGCAGAGGCAGAGAGAGCGAGAGAGTGAGAGGAGTGCAGAGAATGGAATGAATGAGTGCCAAACTTGTATTTTCAAGTTTCAGAGACAAAAACCAAATTTGCTCTTACAACACACGCTACCAAAAATGACGTGTTACCTAAGATGTTTTGACAAAAATACTCCAGTGTCAAATGAGGTAAAAATCCAACTATGTCAAAAAATAATATTACTCTTATTTATATTTTGATTATTATGATTGGTGTGGCTGTGCAGTACAGATATATATTGTGGATCGTGTTCCTTACTTCCTATGTAAATAGAAGAACAGAGTTTTATTTCTTATATTTAGAACATTTTTATTATTTTTTGCTATTAACTTTCCAACTTAAAAATGTTGTTGTATAATTTAAACTCTCAACTTCACAAGACTGCTTCTTCCCTTTGGAAGTGATATGCATTTGGGTTTGCTGAAAATTTAAAGAGGATGTGATGTTCACAGTCTTTACCGATTTGATTCCACGCATTTTTTTTACAATGTTTTAAACTTCGAAATACTTTATATTAAAATTTTATTTATTTTATAGTGTTTTGGTAATTTTAAAAGTAAAGACTGCTATTTTTAATTAATTTAATCTTTTGTTTTAAACTTATATTTTTTTAATTTTTTGTTTTATTTCTTAATAATAACTTTTATTTGAATTTGCGAGAAAGTAGGAGATACAGTGTTTGTGACGCATAATAATAATAATAATAATATTTGTTTTGATGCATTTTTTAACAATATTTTAAAGAGTTGGTAGTTATTTGTTGCCTTTAATGCGTGGAAGAACATGGTTATTATCATTCTGACTGTGTAATCCCCGTTTTAAAGAACATGTGCCTAATTAAACCTTCTGATTGAATGCCTAATCTACATTTTGATGTTGCTTTGGGTATTACTTTTAAATTAATATTTTTTAAGATTTTCGTTTATTAAATAGCTCAATAAAATTATTTTGAAAGTAAAAAGTATATATATCTTTGAATTAGTATGAAATTCCCTGCAAATATTTTAAAAAATCATCTAGAAAATTATTTATAATTTTGAAATTCCCAAGAAATTACGTGGGAATATAAAATTTGTAAGAAATTTACTTAATATATGTATTAAAAGGGAACTTACAGAATCACAACTAAATATTTTTACAGAAAATTTTTCTGTATATTTTTTCTAGAAAACTCCACAGCAAATCTCTTATAAATCTTAAATCCTTTAGTAATTGATTATCTACGGACGGTCTACATGAATAAAAACGTGATGAAAATTTCACAGAAAACTTATTTATTGTGAATTTTTAAAAAATCACAACAAAAGTTTCAAAATATTTAATAGTGATATATAAAGTTGAAGAAGTAATTTTATTTTGCTATCACTGATTTTCTTATAAACAAAATAGATATATTTAAAAAAATCAATGTTTCAGTATTTTTTAAAATCTAATATGGTTAGGAGTTAATACTAACCGTGTTTATTTAGGGTTACTGTTTATACATATAGGAAGGTAAGAGCGATGAAACAAGAAAAAAAATATAAAAATGTTGGATAATAAAAAAATCACGTTAGACGGTCACAATTTGCAAAATAATAATTTTTAAGCAGTAAAGGGTCATTTCCTGATAAGAGAAAAAAAAACTAAAATTATAAAACTATGGACATGAAACAAGCTTTGAGGATAATAAAATGATATTTTCACAGCGATTTTAACGGTATTTCTATTTGATACCCGATATTGATAAAAAAGGAAAAAGAATATTTTAACGAGTTATGGAACTCATCTAATTATGGAATTCTTTTAAAACGTATAACAATTATGTTCAAGTGATTTTCTCTGTTTTGATATGTGATTTGTTGATAATTACTTTTAAATTTGTCTAACTTGTATGAAAACTAGGAACCTCATGTGTTCAAGTCTCCTCTCTTTTTAAAAGAAAATACAATTATAACATTAAAGAAGTAAAGAAGAAATTGTGATCCAACAAGTTCAAAGTGGAGGTACTTACAGGAAATTATGAAACTCTTTTAAAATGTATGACACCCACTTTCAGGTAATTTTCTCGTTTTTGGTATATGGTTTGTTGAGAAAGACTTTTGAACTTATGTTACAAATATAAAAAGTAAGAACCTCATGCATTCACGTCGCTCTTATTTTGCAAAAAAAAATATATATATAACTTTAATATTGTATAAAGAAATATGTTCTTCTAGAAAATTATAAAACTCTTTTAAATGTATGACAACTGCGTCCAGGTGGTTTCTTCTGTTTTGATATATGGTTTGTTGATAAGTATTTTTTAACTCATCTAACAAATATGGAAAGTACAACATCGTGTGTTCATGTTTCTTCTCATGTTGAAAAAATGATATAATGTTATGAAAAGTAAGAGCATTTTCTTTTATTTTGATATGTGATTTGCTAATAAGTACTTTTAAAATCCAAGTGAAAAACAAAAAGCAGATATGAACTAAGTGTAGCATACATATATTTTAATAGAGATCATCTAGCTTCATTTATGATCTAAGTCATGTAAACTAATATATCAGGTGGTGAGAGGGTGTGTATAGAAAATTTATACACGCCAGGATCGCTGGTAGACACTCAGTATTGGATGTTTAAATTTACCATAATATTTTTCCTTAATTTGTTAGTAATCTAAGGTTGGGTATTGGATTAGATGTTAGTATCTGGTAGGGACATACTTAATAGGTCTTTTGAAACACGATAGGTCCATCTTTGACCTATATGTGTGATACGGTTCATATATGATCAATATGTACGATATGGTTCATGTGTGACCTATATGTATAATATAGCTCATGTGTAACCTATATATATGATGTATTCCATGTGAGACCTTTATGTATGATGTTTAATATAAATACCTAAAATAAAAATATAATTGGTATTGAAACTTTATATGTCAATTTTTAAAAGAATTATTATGAATGACTAAAATAATTTGTTCTTTCTACATATATTAAGTATGTTATAAAATTTTATTTTTATTAACTTATCTTTATTTTTCTTATGATATTGTAAACTGCAATAATTAATATATATATATATATATATATATATATATATATATATATATATATATATATA
>Ga0099824_1006488_pt1 | contig 16022 bp, 6 predicted proteins | sample SiratrowhiteBW_FD_76837 | JGI IMG/M metagenome (GOLD analysis project Ga0099824, IMG submission 76837) | Root nodule microbial communities of legume samples collected from California, USA - Siratro white BW | ecosystem: Host-associated > Plants > Roots > Nodule | place: USA: California...
TATTTATTTTGTTAAGTTTTGCTTTTATTCGGCTTTTCACTTTTTTTCCTCTAGAAGCTAATTTGTGGCAAATTTAGTTTTATGAAAAAAAAAAAAAAAAAAAAATTTTTAAGGTTTTTTTTTTTTTTTTTTCATTCAAAAGGACGTATTAATTAATTTTCTTTCAGCAACAGAAAAATAGTTCACAATGATTTTTATATGAAAAATGAAAAAAAGAAAGTCTTTAAATAAAATGGTAGATTTAATTGTTGATATTATTATTCGATGTGAGCTCATTCTCTCTGTCCATTTTTTAGTTGAAAAAGAAAAATTAGGTCAGAGTTGGCACCTTCCTTGTGCCATCTTTTTCGATGTTGCTGTTTCCTTTTCAAACTGTGAAATAGTTGTATTATTTTATTTCATTGCCACTTTTATGAGAGAATTTAATTTCTTCAATTTTCTCCATAATCAATTTACTTGATGGGAAAACAAGCAAACATGTTCTAATTAGAGTAATTATTATATGAGAACCCTATATCCCACAAAAGAAAACTAAGGTTATAGCCTTTATATAATTATATTTTGTTGATTGAAATATAAGCATTGGAATCTAGTTTGCAATCTTGTCTTTAGTAGTAGATTGAATGATTATAGAGGTTAAAATACGATAGTAGCTTGTTAGGAAAATGTGATAAATAGTGGAATAAATAACAGGGATCTCAATTGCTATTGCCTATTAATTTTATCTGTCTTAAAAGGTTTTTGTGTATTTTTTGAAAAAGAATTTTGTGTTACAAAATTGTATTTAAAGTATTTGTTAAAATTATATTTTATTTTTAATAATCGTTTACATATAATCAGATTTTTTTTTTGTTTGATTAAGTTTGTTGGAAAATAATTTTAAAAATAAGTAGTTTTGTTTAGATGCAAAAACATATATTTTTTACATAAGAAAAGAAATTACAAGATTGAAAAGAAAAATTTATTAAAAATATAAATTACAAAATTTTAAATATAGAATAAACATTTTGCTTTTTCAAAAAATAACTCTTCTACTAATTTTTAACTGTTGACTCAAAACACACTTTAACTTGGCAGATTTTTATTTTTTAAAAAATAGCTTAAATCCTTAAATTTAAGCTTATGGGAGATTTGATTAAGAATTGTGAAGCTAAAATTTCCTTTCAAGTTCTAAAGCGTCCTACTTTAAAGAGGTATTTAAATGCTTTGCAATTAAAATTTAAGTCCTATCACGTCATTTATTATCTCACGTACACTTAATGTTATAATTGTGTGGCTATTGAAGAAGTTTATTTCTCTATACTACCAAAGTGTTTGTCTCACTATTTATATATGAAGTTCACCTAAAAATCAAACTTACATGTGTTTGACAACTCATTTGATTGATAGTGATTGAAAATTAAATAAATTGATTTTGAATTTTTGCCAAATAATAAGCTATATGTAAGTGGTTATGATTAATTTAATTGATTCATGTTTGAATGAATGAGGTCGAAGATAATATATAGTCTTGAAAAATGTATTATCTTGAAAAATATTACATCAAATAACACAAGAATTTAACACTTAAGAAAATGTATTGTTTTGGAATAATATGTTTTTGAAACATGACTATATTTAAATAAGTATATGTTTTAAACTTAATTATGAGATGGACTAAAAGTAATTGATAACTTTGTTTTAAGAACTCTTGTTACAGTCAAATATACTAGATTCTCTCATTCTAAATTTATAAAATTAGGAGAGTTTATTGAACAATAAAACATTAAATATAGTGTTTCTATTTGTTTGGATGTTAAAATAAAATGAAATTCAATCTATTTAATGTTAGGTGTTGCTTTAAAGCATAAGAAGGCATTTGGGAAGTTTGAGTTTAATGACAAAAAAATATGTTCATAATTTAAGAAAGAGAATAAATATGTTTTTTTAAAAAAAAAAATGAGAATATGTTGAGTTTATTTTACCTTTCATTCATATTTTTTATAAAGCTACTTTGGAATAAAATAAAGCATTTACCTATTAATATAAATATTTCTACACTTAAAATAGTTAGAAGATGAAAATAAATGAGAAATATTAGAGTGATTGAACAATTAGTAAGAGTTTAAAATCAAGATAAACAGGAGTTATTTGATAAATATAAGAGTTACAAAATTCAAATGACACATAAGAAGTATAACTAAATATAAGAATAATTTATATGACCAAAATAATTTTTACAAAAATAACATGGATAACCTTTTCAAACAAATCGAATATCCAAATCTATTTAGAGAAAGAACTTGTCATAAATACAAATTTAAATATTTAGATTAAAAAAAAGTGGATTTTCAATCAAACATGACAAGAGAGTTATTATTTATGTATACAATTAATTAAAAGATACACCTGAACTATCATTATTATTATTATTAAACTACAATTTTGAAAAATTTTAATATTTAACCAAGGTATGTTGACATTTCAAATATATATTAATCTTCTAATTAAAATATTTCTTAATTAACTACATTTTTTTATCTATTTATAAAGTTGTTTTCCACCAAGATTCTGAAAGTTCAACTAGTACTTCTCTTGAAAAGAAGTGTAGGATTTAAAACTATGGTATTTTATTTTATTTTTATAAATATTTATCGAAAGTTACCATTTTTCCGTAAAATAATCAACTTTATATAGTATTTCATGAATATACAAGTTGTTTTGTGATATTTTTTTTTGGAATTTACTTTTTAGAAATTATATGATTGAAAATAAATATATTTTTTTAGAAAATATTGTTAGATTTATAAAATTTCAATATATATATATATATATATATATATATATTTGAAAACATAAATATAAATTTTACATGTGCTAACAAAGATCCTGTTCAGCGTTACCGCCAAAATAAGAAAGAGTTTGAAAACTGAAAAGCACAAAACCCAAAATTAGGGTTTTCCTTTTCCGTTCACCAACGTAGCGTCCCAATATGGAGGAGGGAGAAGAAGTTGTTGAATCTGTGAGTTGTGGGAAATGTGGTTGGAGAGAAGGGATTTTGGAGTGTGCGTTTGTGAAGTGGAATTCAGAGCGTGGAGAAACCCTAATTCCTGTTTGCGGAGGAGGTAAAGGGGTCGCTAGTGGGACTCCTTTACTTGATTGAGGTTGAAGGAAGTTGCTATTTCCTTTCCCAGATTTTATTTGGATGAAGTTTGATGAATGCATGAGCTCAAACACAAATATTTGCAATCAGTTTAATTTGTTCATACATTGTATTATACATTTGGATCAATTCCTCGCCCCTTGCTTGCTCGGTGTTTTATTTGATGTTTGAATAATTGCAGTTAACGAAGGGAAGAGGAAAATTTCTGGGTTGGATTTTGGAGTACAAGGAAGATGAGGAGAATGGGTAGAAAAAGTTTTGATATTTTAAAAGTAGTTTATGTCCAAAGGAAGAGTGAAATGGCCTGGTTTGAGCAAATCCTGCAGAATGTCATTTTGTAGAAAGGTATGAATCTGTGGTTTGCCCAAAAATTCATCCTTGATTAGAGACAACATGTGTGTTCCATTCCCAGGCTCTATGTCTTATTGGTTCCTTTAAATTGAATGATTTAAGTTCACAATGAATATGCTTCATTTGAATGGATAGAAGATAGAAACCGGGAAAATTTATGATGATAAACACTGTTAATTCATACAACCACGGTTGTATACAAAGTGAACAATTTATAACATTTGCAACTCCCAATGAGAATTTCGTAATTGATTGAGTTTAATGGCTTAGTGACACTGTGAATCATAGTTTTACACTATTAGCCAACTAATTGTGTATCAGCAATGATATGATCTTTAAATTGGGTATTATCATCGAAATCAGCTAACTTATCGTATCGATTTGTGATTAGTTCACTATGTAAAGCTTGCTTTTTCATTTCTTTTGTGATAATCGTGGACTAAAATGATTTTATACTTTAAAAATTCTCTGAAAAAGCTATTGTTTTCACATTGTGAACTTTCCTTTACAATGGACTTGATTTTTATGTTTTTTGGTTTTATTTTCTACGAAAAATTGACTCCCCTGGAATATTCTTCTATGCAAATCTATAACTCTGAGGGATTTTAGTACTAGTGCACTTGCTGGGGGTACTACTGCTTGCATAGGTTTGTGATAAATTCAAACTTCATTTTTTTCTTGATTTGTTAATATAGATAGTGTAGCTTTAATTTTGTTTGTAATTTATTGTATTAATTTTTGGGATAATGGTTCTGTTAGTATTAACTAGGTCTGTTGTGTCAAATTTCCACTTGGGGACTTTGATCCTGGATGCGTTTTCAATGTAATTCCCTAAAGATGAACAATGCAGTATAATTTGGTTAATTATTTACCGGATGCCAGAGCATTTGTAATGCCAGAACAAAAAAGGAAGCTGCTATCTTGATGACTAGGGTGTGATGGATAGGCAAACCACGCATCATTTAGTTATACTTCCAAGTCTTGATGACTACAGTAAAAGACATTAAATGTCAGTTCTTATTCATAGAAAAAAAAAAATTGAGCTGTAAAGGGATATATTTAATTTACGAAATGGTTCTGAAATTAGCATTATACAATAGAAAGGGTGAAAAAGATGTGTATGAATCTTGGATTTTCACCCTGTCTGAGGCATTCATTCTCTATATTATAAAGTTTCACCTCTTATTTAAACAAGGGTGACTTCCATAAAGGCATGTTTGATTCAATTCGTACTTTTTTTTTTATATCATTTAAAACTATTTTCTAAAACAACTCTACCCCAGTAATATCAATTTAGAATCTAACATAAACAGCAAGGAGATGTTTTCTCATCCTCTTTTCTTTCCTATATTTGTTTAAGCGCTTTTAAAAAACATTATAACTTTTAATAATATCCATTTCTTGTTTCACTTTTCCAATTCAGTGAACTTTTGTCAATTATGCTCTGTAGTTGTGATCATAAAGGACTGACAGGGATTGAAATTGGCAGGGCTCGTGTTCTGTCTGATATGACCCAAAAATTGAATAGTATTGATACTGAAATATGACTAATTAGAGGGGAAACTTCTGTTACAATGTAGAATTAGGGACAACTAGATCATGGCTGGGGCAGAGCTCCTTACTAAATGAAAACTGAAATAAAAATAATCCCTTTTATGTGGAAGAACACCTTAACTCAGCCTAGCCAGATATTTTTCACTCAAGAATCCTCATACCTCTCATTCTGCTACCCTCCCTCAAACAATCATTCTCTCTCGCTCCTAGTGTGATCCTTGCATCTCCCTCTCCCACTCCTTCTGCCAGCTATGCATTCTGTTATACTCTTGCTCTCTTGTCTTCCTCTCCCTCCAATTCCATCCCACTCTTGCCACTATTCTTCTTTATTTGTTATCTCCTTAAATGCAAGCCCAATAATGGGTTACCCATCACCATATCTACATTGGTACATCCAATTTGCTTTCCTACTACGTATATCTTTCTTCTTGGTAACTTCTAAATGACAGTATTTATATAGCATTCTTTCCATGCTCGAGCTAGCACAGTTACTGAATTGAAGAAAATATTCTTCATTGCCATGCACATATAACATGTTAGCAATAGGAAGTTTGTACTCATCCCAGACCAAGAAAAAGTTGCCTGAGTACTCTTTGGTGATTGAAATAGCTATATTTATGAATCTTTCAAAACCCACTTTTGGTAGACTTCAAGCATCGGAGATTCAGAAATGTTATTCTTTGTAAATTTGCAGAAATTGGTCCTCTGGTTTTAAGACTGACACACTTCGCCAAACTTTAAAGTCAATGACAACAGTTCTTTTATCAAACATTGCACAGATGGGTGACAATTCTCTTGTTCTACAGATGATAGAAAAAGTAATAATTGATCAGATAGTAAGTTGACACATTTTGTTGAGTTTTCTTGTTTTGACATTTTATCTGTTTACTTTTTTGGTGCTTCCTTAGCTCATTTAGAAACTTTTATAAGAATTATTTCTCATACTGATTTTGTACCACCGCCGCAAAAGCCTTCATTGGGCAATAGTGGCTCTCTCCTGAGAATGCTTGTTACAGTGGATTCGAAACCCACTAGACTTTCTGAACAAAGCATTGCCACTCTAGGCCATCATCTTTCTGAATATCTGATGGATAATGTGCAGGTAAGTATACTTCCAAAAACTGACTAGCCATCAATAAAAAAATGAACTATGTTGTTGCCTACTTGTCTCACTTTATTCTTTTGGATATCCCAGATCACACTTTACATTAAAATTAATTAACTAATTGTTTTTTCTGTCCTTAATTTTGTTTTGAAAGTCAAAATGTCTAGAATGTTTTTAAAATGTTATGATTGATTGCTACAACATCTTGCTATATAAAATAAAAATTGACAACTTTTAAAAAAGAAATGCAGAATCTAGCAAAATGTCTACCAGCCATTATTATATCAAAGGCAATGGCGGGAATAGAGTCTAAAATGTCACTACTGCTCAGATGATTGATTTTGGTTTCTTTCCTTTGTTGACAATTGTTTTAGGAGTTATATAACAACAGATATCAATGTCACAATTTTAACCAATGTGAAAATTCATTGAGAAAAAATGACAACTTGACTCTTCTATGGGTGCTTACCCCTCTCCTACCAAGCGAGGGCTTGATTCTTTTTTATATTGCATTAATTTAACTTTTTTTATGGCTTAGCATTCCATATAATAAAAAGTTGAGGGTATACAGAAGTAACCGATGAACCTCAAAGGTATTCTTTGTAACAAATAATTAAGATCTTTTTATTTTCTCGTTCTGGTTTAAAAGCATCTACTGTTGAAGATTATATTTGTTTTTTCTTTAACAAGAATTTCTTCCAAATCTCTATTATGTTTTTTGATCTGACTATATTAAGTGCTTGTAATTTGGCATATTTTTCTTTCATAAGGCAATCAATTTTAATTTTTGTTGACAACATGAATTGATTTATTTGTTACATATGTGAGTGTGTCTGCATATTCCTTCTTAAATGTTTGCTAGACTCCTAGTATGTTTTTTGATACTAGTGAGTGCTTCTATTACTTTTGGAGTTTTCTTTTATTTTATCCTCTCAAGCAATGTATCTTACTTTTTTTATATGAATTTATTTCAGTACTTGGATTATAGATTTCACTGTACCAGTGCATCACAGAAGATGATGAACAGGTTCCTTTCAATTAAGTACCCAGCATTCTTCTTCCTTGAGTTTTCTTGTTCGACCGGTGTGGTAAAGTTATGAATCTTGTGTTGAAGAAAATGGGATCAGCTATATCTGAAAGTAGTTTGTTATCAATGTACTCAACTTACAAGGAACTTCTTGAATAGGGTGAATGGTGTTATTCTGTACTTTTGTTGATGCCAAAGGATGCTAAATTACAACGGATTATGTCTTTTTCCAAGGAAAACCGTTGACGACCTCATACATCAAGTTTGGCTTTACCTGAGGGACAAGAACAACTAGAACAACTACTAATTGTTATTTTGAAGCTTGCTGTTCATAAATATACTTATAATTTCATTGGATAAATACAATTGTAAAAAGGTTTTCAGTATTTTGTGATTGTCTAAACATAAAACTCAGTAGAGTGTTTATTGCATGGCATGTTACATTAGTTTCTAGGAAGACAAGAAACAAATTGATGAGTTAGTGTAAAACAAGTCATTTTAAGACGTGTGCAGGTTCAAATGAGTTGGCCAAGTTTGTTGGTTTCAAAATCCAATCTATGCATCTATTTTAATTTGGATTGAGTTTGGTTTTTAAAACCAAAACAGGTATATCAATTGAAAAAATGTCATGGACAGAACCTATTTAAGTTTTGGAGCTGAAGGATACCTTTAGATTTAATTTAAGTATTTGTCAAATTCTTAGGTAGGGACAGTCTCCATCCAATCTTCTGCATTGTTAAAAAGCTTAAAAAAAAACTCAGAAGGCTACAGATGTAGAAACTAATGTAATGGAGCTGTGCTAGGGCCACAGGGGAAAACCTTAAAGTCATTGTCATGCTGCTACTTCTTCCATTTGACTTTACAATGAGTCATTTTGCCTTAATAAGGAGATCAAAACAGCAGAAGCTATAACTGAGTTAAATTCTTGTGACATTCAATTAGTTCATAGTAACGGCAGGAGAGAAGGAAGAAGTACATGTGATTAACATTAGTGATTTGAATGTATTCACAATGCAGCCTCTCCGTTTCCTGTGGCAGCACAGTGACACATTGGGGAAACAAAGTCCGATCAGAATTATAAATGCAACAGACTCAGGTTTTTTGTTATTGTAAATGAAGTTTATATCTGAATAAGACGAATAAGTTCATTTCAGCTTCTGCAAGATGCTTTGAAGCACGCTTGCATTGTGAATAGGACAAATAGAATACAGCTAATGTGGCCTATTTGGATTCATAAGTTAAAATAAGAATAACTTACCTACTTGTACAACATTTCTTAGTTAATGTTTCAATATTTTTATTCCAAAAATACCTTAATACTAGGAATTTCATAGTGAATTTGAAGAGAAAGCTTGCAAAGGAAAAGGTTAAAAAGAACAAATTTAAACAGTTCCCTCAATTATAAAGAACAGTAGTGTACAACATTCTAGGACATCTACAATAGTGATATGAGTATGAGGAGAAATCAATTATCATAAAGATACATTTCGCATAACTAGGACGTCAGATTTCTTATTTCGTATTTTTCTAATTTATTATTTGGCTCACCAAACCAGCAGATAAATTGACTGGTCAGTGAACTGTGATCTGTATAACTTCTTTGAAAAAGAAAATATCTCTTCACAAGTTACCCAGTTCTTTTATTTTTATATTCTTAAACTAAAAATAAAACATGGAAATATTATAATTATTTAAATATTACAAGTATCACATGTTGGAAAAACACAACTCCTAATATGCAAATTCAGTTGAACTGTTAATACCCATCACTATGCAAAACCAAGTATGTGTAGTAAAATCTAAGTGAAAAAATAAAAATAAAAATAATGGAATGTTACATTCTTCAATGGTGACTCTAATTGAGAAGGAAGAAGAACCACAAAGGCCATGCTATGAAGCAAAGATTGAACAAAGCATCTACAAGTGTATGCTTTATTCAGATTTTAACAGCTAAACATAAGTGCAAATCAGTTCCTCCTTTCTCTTATGGTAGGAAAGACAAACAACAAACAATGTTATTTGTTAACATTAATTCTTTTTAATAAAAGATGAACTGTTATTAATATGATTTAGTAATATTTTATTGAATATTAAACATATTTTATATTGTTAATAATTTTTAGTAATATTGTTAAAGGAATGCTATAGATTTTTAAGAAATGAAAAATAATGGTAAAAGAAAGGTAATTACATTGTATCCAACCATCTTTAAAATTACTTAATTAAGTTTTAGAAGCACTAAGACAATTTTCATTTAATCATAATTCATTATCTAAAATAAATTATCAACTTTCATTTCTTTTTTCATTTATTTGAATCTGTCTCTTTGTTCTACAATCTATAAATTCTCTGTTTTCTCTTACCTTTTTACTATTTAATTAAATAATGATATTTTGATATTATTATTCATTTTTGACACCATTTAACACCAATATATATTATTATTTTATTTATATATAATATTTGATTAATAAATTACAGTATCAAATGAAAATATAATATAAATAATTGTGTCAAACTAATATTTTCTTATTTAATTTTGTTATTTTATTTTTCAATTAATTACTCCATTAATGTCTTTATGTATCTTATACACTGTTTAATAACTTTGACTTTGGTTCTGCATGGCTGACTCACACGTGTCATCATGTGGTTATAGATTAACACGTGTCACGTGATTTCAACCCTTCTTAGTCCTTAATTGTGATTATAAGTTACTATGGTTGACCTACAGTGACGGTTCATGAAGCTTGTCTAAAACACAGTAATATTCTTCAATCCTTAAGGATGTTTTTGTCAAAAAAAAATAAGAAGGTACACAAAACAATACCATGCTTACATCATTCAAATTGAATGAAACAAAGAAAATAAAATGAAATTAAAAAAATGTTTCATAATGTTTAGCATATTATTTTAGTCTAGTTTATATAATTTCACATATGTGTCTATCAATTTATATCTTGAGATAAGTTTTTCATTTCTTAATTCAAGATTTAATGAGTTAATTACTGTCTTATAAATTTAGACACCAAAATACTCCCATCATATTCAAATAGTAGCAATTTAACATTTTTAAAAAAATTGTTTTTTTTATTAATGTTTTGTTTTTCAAAATATTAATTTTTATTCTATAGTCATCAATTAATATTTTATATTGGAATAGTTGATAATATATTTAAAAATAAATAAAAAGATGGCAACAAACTTCAATAAAACTGGTCCAGAATAAATTTCACTATCTTAGAGTAATTATTTATTTTCTTAATCCACGAACACAATTAAATGGCAATAAATATGGAATGGGGGAAAGTATACTGGTTCAGTGGTATTCTTTTCTACAGTTATTTCAAATTTTTATTTTTTCTATGAATTTGGTTCCTATTATTGTAAAATTGTGATTTCGTTTATTAATTTAGTAATAAATATTAACTTAGGTGCTAACTCTGGTACTTCAGTATATCCCTATCTCAACTTGTATTCTGCCACTCTCTCATGATAGTTCTTTTTGCTAAATGTTAAATTTAATGACATACAAAAGTTAAATATAAACTAATAAACTAATTAGAAATATGTAATTAACATAGTAAGAGAATTAAATTAAAAAAGTAAAAGGTTAAGTAAAGCGAGTAATAAGAAAAAATTGTAATGAAATCAACTATATATATGTAATATTTTTTGGTTTCATTAATATATCTTATTAATTATTGATATTTTTAAAAGAAAATGTTTATAACTTTATTAAATAAACAACTAAAAATATTATTATTTTTATTTATTTAGTTTATGGTTTAATACTCTAACATAGTACAAATCTTGCTATTACAATGGTGGATGCACCCCAATTTGAGTCTCAGGGTGGCAGGAGAATATATCTGGTGCTTATGTGCCTCTTTATTGAAGTGTGAGAAGAAGATTGAGAAAAAAATAATTAAAACAATAAATTGAAGATGTGATAATAATCCATATCCATTCATAAAATAAATTAGTATTATCTTTATTTCATAAAGATTGTAATTTAACATTTTTTAAATAGATTAAAAAAAGGACAAATATATTATTTTAAAACTATTTTAATATTTATGTATTATTTTTAACAATCAGATAATATAATTAATTTCAAAATAAATTAAAATACAAAATAATTTAATTGAAAACTAAGGCATCAAATAATGCTAATATATCATTGGCTGGAGTGATATCAGACCTATTAAGAAAGACAATCTCACTGAAAACATTGATTATACATATTTGGACATTAAATATCATGAATGCTAACAAATATAACATGATTAAAAAAAGTTAATTCATTTATCTTTTCCAAAACAAAACCAGGATCATTGTAAAGAGAAGAAAACAAGAATATTAAGATAAAAATTTGAGTTTTGTCTTATCCCAAAGAGCAAAGAGAAGTGAATTAGATTAAATGTATTTTGACTAAGTAGTAGAAGTTTTGGATTGGGTTCCCTAAAACAAGCACAATAATGAGTTAACTGTGGAAGATGTCCTCTGTTGGGAGGAGTTTGAAAGATTAACATAACATGGGTTACAGCCACACAGTCAACTCTCCATTCATTACCCTTTCTTCTCTCATTCCTAATCACTATAATAACCACATTTTCTTTATATTCAAAATATAAGTTTGTTTCATTTACATTGATAATATGAGTAAATATAAATATATTAAAATCATTACTTGACTAAATAAAAATAATAAAAATAATAATAACAAGTAGAAGTAATAAATAGTAGCGGAAGAGAAGGGAGGGTATATTTATTACTCACATCTAACCCCCAAGTAGGGTCAATAACTTAACCATAGATTAGAACCAGGGTTAAAAAAACAAGTGGTTAAGAAGGGACAACCACATTATCAACAGTCCTCACTCAAAAACAACATCATCAACATCTTCTTTTTTTTCTCTCCTCTTCTCTTCAATTTCTTCTTCATCTTTCTTCCAACCTTCAACTTTAACAAGAAACATTCATAACCCCCTTTTTCTCCAATTCACTTCTCTCCACACACAACATAACCAACAACCTCATTTTTTGAGTCTCCTCAACACTTTTCATGAAGCACTCACAAAAAGTGAAGGTTTTGGTTTAATTGTTGTGATTATTGTTGTTATTAAGAGGATGGAGATAATAACACCAACGCCGCCGCCAACAACCGTCACTACCACAAACACAGCCGCCAAATCGCCGGAACTCGACATCGAGACTCCGACCCGGATCCACCAAGCCGCCGGAAACTCGAATCCCAGTTTAAAGCCGGTGTCTTTCTCCAACGGGGTCCTGAAGCGCCACCATGCAAACCACCGTGCCGCCGCCCCGGTGGTTTACAAGGAATGCCTGAAGAACCACGTGGCCAGCTTAGGCGGCCACGCCCTCGACGGCTGCGGCGAGTTCATGCCGTCGCCGGCCGCAACCCCCGACGACCCCAGCTCCATCAAATGCGCCGCCTGCGGCTGCCACCGCAACTTCCACCGCCGCGAGCCGGAAGAGCCGCCAATTTCTCCGGCCACGCATCATGTGCTGGAGTACCAGCCCCACCACCGCCACCACCCTCCACCCCCTCCGCACCGGAGTCCGAACTCCGCCTCTCCGCCTCCGATCTCCTCCTACCCCTCCGCCCCCCACATGCTCCTCGCCCTCTCCAGCGGCGGCGGCCTCTCCGTGGCGCCGGAAAACACCGCTGCCCCAGCTCCGGCGCACCACTCCCGGAAGCGCTTCCGCACGAAATTCACCCAGGAGCAGAAGGAGAAGATGCACGAGTTCGCCGACAAAGTGGGGTGGAAGATGCAGAAGCGCGACGAGAACATGGTTATGGAGTTTTGCAACGAGGTTGGTGTCGACAGAGGAGTCCTCAAAGTGTGGATGCATAACAACAAGAACACTTTCGCCAAAAAAGACAACCTTAATGCTTCTGCTGCTATTGTCTCTGCCAACGGGATTAACCATCTCACCAATGTAAACAAAGCCACCGTTAATGGCCTCGAACACGAGCACGGCGACGGAATCAACGGTAACACCAACGGTGACAACGACCACGACCACAACCACAACCTCGGTTCTTCTCATGATGTGAACGACTACGAGAATGATAGTGGCACAAACGGCGGTGGAACAAACGGGTCTTCTTCTTCTTAAAAAAAATGGCAAAAAAAAAAAAATATTGAGAATAATCATATGTTTAGATGATAGAGTAATTAAGAGGTGGTACCGGTTAATTACTTAATTAGTCGTTTTCTCCTTCTTTTTTTTTTCTTTTTTCATTTAATTGTTTAGTTTTGGTTAATTAATGAGATGATCACCTTCTTGACATGGGAGAGATTTGGTTTTGATGATACCCTTAGGGAATTTAATTTTCTTGTTTCACTCTGCTGCTTAGTTATTGTAGTTAAATGTTTAGTATTAAGTAATAATGGTTATTCCAACCTCATTTGTTTCTTCTTTCTCTCTCTCTTTTACCTTTTGTCTTCTCACTCTCTCACTTTTGCCTTTGGGATTGGATTTGCTTTGCTCTAGATATCTTGTGTTATTCTGTTTTGGTGTTCTTTTTGGTTGAGGAGAAGATGATGATGATGATAGGGTTAAGAGTTGTGCACTTTTTTCTCTTTCTCCGGTCAGAAATGGAATAAGTAATTATTGTTTTCTTCACATCTTGTGTCCGAGAGATAGAGGCAGAAAGTGTTAAGGGCTAAGGGCGGTTCTTAATTAGTAACAATCTTGTTATTCTATTATTCTTCTAAGAACAAAGCTAAAGCTAATCAAAGAAGCATGACCAAAAACTATATTATATTGTGAGATTTTGGGTAATCCAAGTATGGAAAATGTACTTGGTGATGTGGGCAATGATTATCTCAAGAGAAACCTTGTTTTCCTTTTAATTATTCTCCTTAATCTAGTGTTGAGTCAACCTACAAATATGCTACACTTTATGCTAAAAACGAGAGGCCACTTAGTTTCCTTGTTTGAGTAATGGTTTGGGAGAATCCTAATCCTACTTTATGAAGATAATGTTATTTAATAGTTTGTAATCTAAGTACCATTTCAGATGCATGTGATCTTGGAAATGTTTGTACACTCTTTCCTTTTAAGGCAAGGAGATGAAGATCACTTTATCATTAATTAATAGTAACAACAATAATAATATAATAATAAAAACTATATTCACTAGCATATATTTAAATAATGGGGAGAAAGATAAAGATTAGTGAGAGAGGGACAGGTCATAAGGTGTGGTGTTGTTGTGTTGTGTTGTGTGTACCAGCCTTCACATTATGGGTTCATTTTGTTTCTGGTAACCCCTTTTATTTAATTTATTATTTTATTACACTTTGTGTGTTGGGTCCACCATGCATGAATTTTGGTTTTGGATTTTGGTGATTGATGAAGTCACTAATCTTGTTTTGGTGTTGGGGTCATGGTGCTCCTAACAACCCAGGCATGGGCTTGTCCTAGACCTTTAATTGCCCCTTAAAAACAGGGATATTTATTATTATTATTATTATTATTATTAATATTTATTATCGTTATTATTATTAATATTTATTTTTGTGGAGTTGATGAAGAATGTTGTATCAATTCTCCCACTAAATGAAACAGTAATAGGGCACTGTTTGAATTAGTCGTGTTTGCCACATTTTGATTCCAAATGCAGTGTACACAAATTCGAATCATATCTGCATTTTTCTGTTTGCTTTATAAAAAAGTTTTATTAAGAGTGCTCTTGCTTCCATGGATACTATTCACAAGACTTTAGACACTTCAAAATTATTTGACTCATCCCTTCTTCCTTCATAATTAAGGTGCATCTGCATGTGCTAACCTAATAGGGTTAACCATATTGTTTTCATAATTTTCTTTTTGCCTCCCCAAAATCAATGTTTCCATAATTCAAAGTTATGAAACTACATAAGGAGCTCCTAATAGGGTTTCACCTCTCTCAATGAAGTTTTTTCCATCCATGCAATGAAGAACTCAATTATCTACCTATTTGTTATGTATAATGAACCATGTTGATAGAATATTTTTGTTCCCTAAAATGATGTTATATGTGAGAAATATTCATCAATTTTATAGATAACTAATCTTTATTAAGCAATTCGGTTTGTGTGAAGGATTTATTTAATGGACCAAGGAAGAAAACATATAGAAAAGGATGTATTAAGGGTTTGTTAAAATTTCAAGAAATAAAATGTTTTGGATTTAAATAGGAAAAAGTAAAAATTGTTTTCATTCTAGAATTGAGAATAAACCTTTTTTCTTACATCATCCACTTAAACATGTAATTTTGTATTGAATTTTTTGGAAATACTTTTGTAACTTTAAACTGAAAATACATAAATTGCTAAAAAGAATGCATTGAAATTTGCAAAAGTACTTTTATAATTTTAAACCAAATATGTACTAAATTGGTAGAAAGAATTAGGTATGGTTTCAGTTGACAAAAGAAAAGTTTAGGAAAGAGAAGGTTATTATTGAAAACTTTAATATTTTGGTTTGTATATGATTTATTAATGAGAAAAAAAAAGGCTACAGGAACCAAAGTCGCATTTGAGTTTGCATTATATTATGAAGTTTTCAAATTTTTAATCTGTAAATTATTCTACCGACATATTTTTTTTAGGTTTCCTAATTAAAATATCCACTTCTTGAGTTGGTGATGAACTAATTTCAGGAAGCATAATCATGGGTTGAAATATATATTCTAATGATCTTTTTTTTGTTTCACACAGAAATTTCGAAATGAAATTTTAAATTTCCTGCATAAGGGAGTTGAGTTATAATTTATATATTTTTATTTTGCATAACCTGATATGAGATAAGAAAAAAAAAAAAAA